>Ga0207951_100102_pt1 | contig 56834 bp, 42 predicted proteins | sample Subbio12Aug_8Bad_FD_184830 | JGI IMG/M metagenome (GOLD analysis project Ga0207951, IMG submission 184830) | Serpentinite rock and fluid subsurface biosphere microbial communities from McLaughlin Reserve, California, USA - CR12Aug_8Bad (SPAdes) | ecosystem: Environmental > Terrestrial > Deep... | reverse complement strand
GCCTACACTATGCACACGCCATCCATTATCTTTCATGACCGTCATCTTTGGCAACAAAAAAGCACCCTCTTACCGACAGGTAAGATGAGTGCCAACACTAGGCGTCTACCGTATCAAACTAACGAGTCTATGCGTAAGGCAATTAATTTTGGTTCCACCAGTTTTGTGGATATGCATCTTAGCCACACTCCGCAATATACCCGTTATGGTTTTTTAGGGCCCATAGATGTCGCTATTGTAGAAGCAGTGGCCATCACCGAAGAAGGTCATATAGTTCCCTCAACATCGGTGGGCGCGACGCCCGCCTATGTTGAGATGGCGAAGATGGTTATTGTAGAGATTAATACCAGCCAACCCTTGGAGCTTGAAGGCATGCACGACATTTATACCTCGCAATCTCCTCCTGCAAGATCTCCCATCCCCCTCACAGCAGCGGGAGACCGCATTGGTACTCCGTATATATCTTGCTCGCCGGACAAAATTGTAGCGATTGTGGTCTGTGACATCGTCGACAATGTCCGCCCTTTGGCACCCATAGACGACTGCTCTCGTATGATATCCCTGCATATGATGGAGTTCCTAAAGCGTGAAGTTAAAGAGGGTAGGCTTCCTAGCAATCTGCTTCCCCTCCAGTCTGGGGTAGGAAACGTTGCTAATGCTGTGCTGGCAGGTCTGCTCGACTCCGACTTTGAGAACATGACCTGTTATACAGAAGTCATTCAGGATTCTATGCTTGATCTGTTGGACTCAGGTAAGGTGACCATAGCCTCTGGTTGTTCAGTAACCCCTTCGGCGGAAGGTTTGGTGAGGTTTAAAGAGAAGATCGGATTCTACCGAGATAAGATCACTCTTCGCCCCCAAGACGTCACTAATCACCCAGAGATTGCCAGCCGTTTGGGAGTAATCTCTATGAATACCGCTATTGAAGTAGATATCTACGGCAACGTTAATAGCACTCACATCATGGGCCAACAAATGATGAATGGCATTGGGGGCTCAGGGGATTTTGCTCGTAACGCCTATCTAACCATCTTTGCAACCCCCTCTATAGCCAAGAATGGGGCTATTTCGTCGATTGTGCCGATGGTTTCTCACCACGACCATACCGAGCATGACGTAATGGTCGTTATTACTGAGCGAGGCGTTGCCGATCTCAGAGGTCTCAGTCCCAAGGAGCGCGCCCAGCTCATAATCAGCAATTGTGCTCATCCAGATTATCGGGAGATGCTTTTAGATTACTACGAACGGGCTCAGCTCGGTATGCACAAGCACACCCCGCACCTACTAGGCGAAGCGCTATCATGGCACCAAAGGTTCATAGAGACAGGAACCATGAAGAAATAACGATAATATTTTGGCGACATAAATAATCTTCCCTGAGCAGGAACGCTAAACGCCGAGCAGAATAATTAACAAACGGTGCTAATTTCAAGGGAGGTAAAAACTAATGAACCTCGGGAAATTCCCTCGTCGTATTTACTCACACGCCCCTACCCCTATCGAGAAGCTTCCTCAGTTTTCGGCTGCACTAGGTGGACCAACTATTTTTGCAAAGCGAGATGATTTACTCGGCTTAACTTCTGGAGGCAATAAGACACGTAAGCTTGAGTTTTTGCTAGCCGATGCCCTAGCAGGGGGTGCAGATACCCTAATTACTTGTGGAGCGGTACAGTCTAACCATTGTCGCCTTACCCTAGCGGCAGCAGTCAAAGAAGGGCTGAAATGTCGGCTCGTTCTAGAAGAACGTGTCCCCGGTAGCTATAATCCGTTTTCTAATGGTAACAATTTCCTGTTTAGGTTGTTAGGAGTAGAAACTGTTAAGGTAGTAACTGGTGGCTCTAACATGATGGAAACCATGCAGGTACTGGCAGCCGATGTAGCTAGCGAAGGTCGCACACCCTACATCATCCCCGGTGGTGGTTCTAACCCTATTGGTGCTACAGGGTACGTGCAGTGTGTGCAGGAGTTGCAGCAGCAAATGTTTGAGCAGAGCTTAGATTTTGACTATCTAGTTGTGCCTAGCGGGAGCGGTGGAACTCATGCCGGTATCGTGGTAGGTGTTTACGGCAATAACCTTAACATCCCGGTTTTAGGTATGAACGTTAGTCGTAATAAGGATGTTCAGGAAGAGCTCATCTATAACCTAGTTAAGACTACTGCTGCCCACGTAGGCAGTGCTATACCACCCCGCGAAAGGGTAGTCTGTTTTGATGAATATGTGGGTGCCGGGTATTCACGCCCCACACCTGGCATGATTGAAGCAGTACAGCTGCTAGCAAAAACGGAGGGGATATTGCTCGACCCAGTATACACTGGTAAGCAGATGGCTGGTCTAATCGACCTAGTGCGCAAGGGGTACTTTAAGGCAGCGGACAAAGTCTTGTTCCTGCATACCGGTGGCTCACCAGCCCTCTATGCCTACAGCGATGTAGTCCTACCATAGAGTTAAGCAACTCAGTAAGCACAGGAGATCAGCGTTTGCTGGTCTCCTTTTCATCATCCTGTTCATGGAGAGCCTGTTGTAGTTGCGTTGCGTACCTCTGCAGCCGGGGATATATCCCATTGTTTACCTTGCGTCCATAGGACTACAATCGCCAGACAAATGCCCATGACTACGAATACGATGGGGATGCCAAATATTTGACCAATGTATCCACCCATTACCGGGCCAATGGCAGCACCGAGCTGACCAAAACTATTGCTAAGACTTAAGGCACGGCTACGGAAGTTGTGGTGAACAGCCTTGGCGATAACCGCATTAGTTGACGGCATCACTGCCGCTATGAATAGACCGAAGCCAAACCGCAGTCCTCCCAGGATGTATATATTACGAGCAAACGCTAGCATAAAGCTTAAGACTGCAGCTCCCAACAGCCCCGTACGTAGGACTTTGATGTACCCCTTGGCTTGACCTAAACGTCCCCACCTAGGAGCGGCAAGCACCGTTGCCATGCCAGCAACAGAAAAGATAATTCCGGTAATGACTGACGGGTCCCTATCACCTACTAGCGATTTAATGAAAATAGGTAGCACGGGTTGGATAATCATAAATGATAGGTTAAAGACCATTAGCAATAAGAACATCTGTAACAACAGAGGGTTGCGCACAGCTAATTTTACATCGCCCACGATATCACTTTTGAGGCTACGGTCACCATTGTTTATCTCTGTGGTGCCAAAGGTGCAGATCAAAGTAGCGACAAAAAGACTAACTCCTGCAATCAACAGTGTTTGCTGTACTCCAAAATAGAGGCTTAGATAACCCCCTACCATCGGTCCCACGACGGTGCCGAAGGCTCCACCTGTTTGAATGGTGCCGAGGGAAGTGCCCAGTTGCTCTTCGGGTGTATTACACGCCACCATAGCGATAGCTGTGGGGATAAACCCATTAAAAACACCAAGTAGTAATCTGAGAAAAACTACTTGCATAGGGCTAGTCGCAAAAGCCATGAGGATGTAAGTAACGCCAATGCCGACCCCAGCTCGTACGAGCTGGGGCTTGCGCCCGTATTTGTCGGCCAAAGACCCCCACACAGGTGCTAAGGCTGCGCTGGTATAGAATGTGGCCGCAAAAGCCCAGCCGGACCATACATTAAGGTTTTGGTCTACTCCCACCTGATGCAAAAGCATTGGGAGGAAGGGGCTAACTAGGGAGAAGGAGATACCCGCGAAGACTGTGCCGATCCAGAGAACGATGAGGTTGCGTCTCCATAATTCCATTTGTGTTAGGCCTCCTAGTTGCTTTAGTACAAGCATTACGTACGCAATGATTGTACTCCTTCTAAGACCGAAATACTAGGTAAACGGAACAGAAGCGTAACCGCAGTGTATACTGGGGGGGTAATGGCACAGTTTTTAGAGGAATATTTTGACAACCTCTTGCTGCGAAGCGTTGGCAAGTACGACTTGATGGAGTGTATTCCATACAGCTTCCGATGCGAAAGACCGAATTCCGAGGGATTCTTTTTTCTTTCGCCCTTGAGAATCGAGTGCAAGATGTTAGAAACCTCGCGCTCATACACCTAGGAATAATCTTACGGGGACGCATCGCCAATCGCTCCCTAGAGCTTGTTTATCTGACTGGCCGAGTACGCAGCGCCAAAGCCGTTATCAATGTTCACTACTGTAACACCACTAGCGCAGCTATTAAGCATGGTTAAGAGGGCCGCCAGCCCTCCAAAGCTAGCGCCATAGCCTACGCTGGTGGGTACGGCAATGATCGGCTTATCCACCAGACCACCAACAACACTGGCTAGGGCACCCTCCATGCCTGCCACCACAATAATTACCTTAGCTTTTCTGATTAAATCTAGGCGGCTAAACAGACGGTGCAAACCTGCCACACCAACATCAGTAATTTTCTGCACTGTGTTGCCTAAGATGCGGGCTGTCTCATACGCTTCCTCCACTACAGGCAAATCCGATGTACCTGCAGCCACAATAGCAATATAAGAAGGGGTAGGGGGGTGCACAGTGTTATAGATGCTTATGGTGCGCCCAAGGTAGTTATATTCGGCGTGGGACACTACCCCTTGAACAGCCACGAAGATCTCCTGCGAGGCACGTGTTATGAGGATGTTATTACCCCTTTGGTGCATCGCGCGAACGATGCCTACGCATTGCTCGCAGGTCTTGCCTTCGCCGTAGATTACTTCTGGGCAACCTACCCGCAAGCTACGGTGATGATCGACCATGGCATAATCTAGGTTTTCGAATGGCAGGTCCCTGAGCCTATCCATAGCTTGTTCCACAGATACACTGCCTTGCTGTACGTTTTTCAATAGGGTCTGAATACTGGTTTTATCCACAGTTACACCTTCTCGTTTAGTTTAAGTGCGTCATTCATGCTACCTGTGCGGTACCCACTCATATCTAGAGCCACTTGCTTAAAGCCGATGCTGGTGAACTCCCGCACAATCTGCCGAAACAGTTCCATGTCAAGTAAACTGGGTAGCGAGGCAGTATCGACCTCGATCTTGGCAAGGTCCCCAAATTTGCGCACCCGTACCGCCTTATAGCCGAGTGCCATCATAAAGACCTCGGCCTGCTCGATCATGCGCAAAGCGTTGAGTTCTAGTGGGGTACCGTAAGGCAAACGGGTTAGCAGGCAGGCATAGGCAGGTTTATTCCAAGTGGGGAGTCCTAGAGCCTCGGATAAATCCCGCACATCTTGTTTGGTCATGCCCACCTCCTTGAGAGGGCTTTCGACGGCCAGTTCACTTAAGGCCCGTAGTCCAGGTCGATAATCCTTGAGGTCATCTACATTAGTACCGTCGGCCACTACCTCAATACCATATTCACGAGCACAAGCGATAATCTGGGCGAATACTTCCTTCTTGCACAAGTAGCACCTGTCCGGGGGGTTATCCGCAATGGACATGGGTGTACCCGTCTCAATAATGTAGTGTCGCATACCGTATTTATGGGCTATTTCCTTAGCCTCTAGGAGTTCCCAATCAGGGATGTAGGGTGATTTAACTGTGATGGCAATGGCCTTGTCACCCAAGTGCTTGGTCGCCAAGACGGCAAGTAAGGTCGAATCAACCCCACCGGAAAACGCTACAGCCACACTTTTTTTAGTTCGGAAATACGTTTGTAGAATTTGTTCAAAATTTATCATGTTATGCCTCCACATAAGGTAGAATTTTGGTGTAAAGCGCCTTAATGGTGAGCCCGTTCGTCAGGGCAATAGCCTGTAAGTCTTCGTACTCTGGTTTTTGGTTAATCAGTTGCCCTTTATAATAGGCTTGCTTAACAGATATCGTTCCCAAAGGGGTTTCAATCTTAACGAATTTACGCTCTAGCATTAGCTTATCAACAGTAGTGCGTCTAAGGCCAATGGTAGTCGTCTCACGAAATACTACATCTAACACCGCTTGCTCGCTTTCTGCTGGGTAAAGGATCGACAGCTTTACGCCTAGGCGCCCCTTTTTCATATAGATTGGAGTACGGTAAACGTCCACTGCCCCAGCAGCGAATAAACGGGCTTCCGTGTCGCCAAAGAATTCTGGATTCTGGTCATCGATATTTGTTTCAACCAAGTATTGTGTCGCGCGCTCCAGACCACGTCCTGGGGAATCCACCGTTCCCAGGTAGACTCGCAGCACATTCGGCTGTTCAAAGTCCTTGGTGCCTAGGCCGTAGCCAATCTTCTCCACAATAAGCGCTTCAGGACGGTAGTAGCACTTAACCAAGTGCCTGAGAATCGTTGCCCCCGTGGGCGTAGTAGCCTCTCCTTTGAGGCGTTGGGTAAACGGTATACCAGTGAGTAATTCTGCTGTAGCTGGGGCTGGTACAGGCATCAGCCCGTGGGCACATTTAACAAACCCTGAACCCACTTCCGGTGGCAAGGCGTATACAGCTTCAACTTGTAAGTACTCTAGGCAGATGGCAGCACCTACGATATCCACGATGGCATCGATTGCACCCACCTCATGAAAGTGGACTTCATCCTCAGTCTTGCCATGCACCTTAGCCTCCGCTACGGCTAACTGATGAAATATAGCTATAGCGCGGCTCTTAACAGCAATCGCTAATGAGCTATTCTCGATGATTGCCTTAACATCCGAAAAACTACGATGCTCATGGTGTTCACTACTAGGCCCATGGGCCTGTGCCGTGTGGTGTGTATGCTCGTGTTTATGGTCGCAGTCATGCTGATGTTTGGTTACAACAAGCTTCACATCGAATTTTGTACCTTCAATGCCCAGCTTAATTCGCTTACACGCGGTTAAGCGGTAGTGCTCCGACAAACCTAGCTTGGTAAGCTCGGCCTCCAAATGTTCAAAAGGTACTCCGACATCTAGTAAGGCCCCTAGGTTCATATCGCCGCTAATACCGGAAAAACAATCGTAGTATAATGCTCTGATAGTGTTCTCCCCCTTCTTGGCCTGCCTCTGTTACCAGGACGCAATATGTCCGTCGGTTCTAGCTTCGGTGCCGCCGCAGAGAACTCCGGTGACTGGGTCGCGCCAAATAATCTGGCCTCGGCCATAGCCGCCGCTATCTACCGTGCGTTGTACTTGGTGCCCTCTTCGCATCAGAGCCTGGGCGATATGGGTGGGGAAGTGCGGCTCAACCTGTATGGTCTTGCCGTCAGTCCACTGCCACCTAGGAGCATCTAGGGCTGCCTGTGGGTTTAGGTTAAAGTCGATAGTATTCATAATGACTTGCGCATGGCCTTGTGGTTGCATAAAACCTCCCATAACGCCGAAGGGTCCGACCGCCTGACCATCCTTAGTAAGGAAACCGGGGATGATTGTATGGAAAGTGCGCTTACCAGGTGCCAGCGCATTCTCGTGCTGTGCGTCTAGTGAGAAATTGTGCCCTCTGTTCTGCAGCGAAATACCGGTGCCGGGCACCACAATACGGGCGCCAAAGCCCATGTAGTTGCTCTGAATGTAAGAAACCATGTTGCCTTCGCCGTCCGCCGCCGCTAGATAAACGGTCCCGCCCTTAGGTGGTTCTCCCGGCTTCGGCATGAGGGCCTTTTCTCCGATGAGCTTTCGCCGTTCGGCTGCGTATTCTTCGCTAAGCAGTGCCTCGACTGGCATTTTCATATGCTTAGAATCCGTAATGTATTTAAGGCCATCCGCGAAGGCTAGCTTCATCGCTTCCATCTGTAGGTGGTAGCTCTCTACACTGTCCTTCTCTACAAAGTCGAAGCCCTTGAGGATATTGAGAGCAATCAAGGCGACGAGTCCTTGGCCATTGGGTGGAATCTCCCACACCGCATAGCCGCGATAGTTTACTGAGATGGGCTTAACCCATTCGGGGTAGAAATTTGCCAAGTCTTCCTTGCGAATAAAGCCACCATACTGGCGTGAGAACTCATCTATTTTGTCTGCGAGTTGGCCACGATAGAATGACTCCGACTTGGTTTGCGCAATTGAGCGGAGAGTCGCGGCATGACCAGGAGAACGCCACATTTCGCCGATTTCAGGTGGGCGCCCGCCGGGAGCAAAGGTTTCAAAGTAGTTCTGGTGTACGTCACCCTTTAGCTCGCGCATGTCATTTACTAACGCCTGCTTCCAATAGCGACCTAGAACTGGGGAGAGGGGATAGCCATTTTCTGCATAATCAATAGCAGGAGCTAAGACCTTAGTAAGAGGGAGACGCCCAAATTTGGCTGAGAGCGCGGCCCACGCAGCCGGGGCTCCTGGCACAGTAACAGGGGTCAAGCCAAATTTTGGCATTTCGATGTGACCTAGGGCCTGCACAGCCTTGATGGATAGTTCATTAGGAGCAGGACCACTAGAGTTTAGCCCATGAAGCTCACCCTTTACCCACACTAGGGCATAAGCATCGCTACCTATCCCATTTGAAGTAGGCTCGAGTACGGTGAGGCACGCGGCTGTGGCAATCGCTGCGTCAATAGCGTTGCCACCCTTCTTAATAATGTCTAGCCCTGCTTGTGCAGCAAGCGGTTGAGAAGTTGCTACCATGCCTTTTTTAGCATACACGCTCATTCGTTGCGAGGGATATGGATAATAAAGCGGGTCAGGATTCATGTATAGGCCTCCCTCAAAGTTCTTCGTCAGTCGTAATACTGTCTATATATATTATTAGCTTTGTTAGAGTAGATTCCTTCTATACGTTAATGTTTTCGGCAAACAATTATAAAAACAACCCCTCCACCGGCGTTTGGCTCGGGAAACTAAGGCTTTGGGGTTGGGACTTGCGGAAAGCCCAGACAACCTATAGAATATTCCGTAAAACATGGCGAAGCCGAAAGGAAGATGCAAGAATGGCTTTTTACTGCACTGAACCGTCACGAACGTTTAATGAATACCTGCTCATTCCTAATCTCACCACTAAGGAGTGCACCCCCGACAGGGTTTCGCTCAAGACGCCTATAGTGAGGTTCAGAAAAGGTGCAGAGCAGTGTCCTGTTACCATCAATGTCCCTTTTTCGTCGGCCATCATGCAATCAGTTTCAGACCATAACATGGCCATCGCCCTCTCAAGGTGTGGGGGGATATCCTTCATATTTGGGTCTCAAGCTATAAATCAGCAAAGCGAAATGGTACGTAAGGTTAAGAAGTATAAAGCAGGCTTCGTTGTGAGCGACTCCAATCTTAAGCCCGACGACACCCTGAAGGATGTTTTAGCGCTTAAGGAGCAGTCTGGCCATTCCACAGTTGCAGTTACTGAGGACGGCTCGCCTACGGGTAAATTGGTAGGGCTAATTGCTAGTCGCGATTATAGACTCAGCCGTACCGCCCTAGACACCAAGGTAAAGGAATTTTTCACCCCAGCCTCCTCGTTGATATATGGCAGAGAAGGCATCTCTCTCTCTGAGGCTAACGATATGATTTGGGAGCACAAACTTAATTGCTTACCCATTATTGACGATAATCACAACCTAGTCTACCTAGTCTTCCGCAAAGACTACGATAGCCACAAAGAAAACCCCTATGAACTGCTTGACGCTCATAAGAGGTTGGTAGTAGGTGCAGGTATTAATACTCGTGATTACCAGGAAAGAGTGCCTGCTTTAGTAGAAGCGGGTGCGGATGTCCTATGTATAGATTCATCCGATGGCTTTTCCGAATGGCAAGCAGATACTCTTAAGTGGATTAAGACCCAATATGGCGGTTCAGTTAGAGTCGGGGCGGGCAATGTTGTGGATAGAGAAGGGTTCTTATATCTAGCCGAGGCCGGTGCAGATTTTGTTAAGGTTGGCGTTGGAGGCGGGGCTATTTGCATAACCCGTGAGCAGAAGGGTATTGGCCGTGGTCAGGCTACAGCTGTTATCGAGGCAGCTAAGGCCAGGGACGAGTATTTCGCTCAGACTGGCGTATATGTTCCCATCTGTTCCGATGGCGGCATAGTCCATGATTATCATATAACCCTAGCTCTTGCTATGGGTGCTGATTTCGTAATGATGGGACGTTACTTCGCCCGCTTTGACGAAAGCCCAACCCGCAGGCTTAAGATCGGCGGGAAATACGTTAAAGAGCTGTGGGGCGAGGGTTCTAACCGTGCGCGCAATTGGCAGCGTTATGACTCAGGTGGGGATAAACAGGAGATGGAGTTTGAAGAAGGTGTTGACTCGTTTGTCCCTTATGCTGGTTCTCTCAGAGACAACTTAAAGGTCAGCGTAAGTAAGATTAAATCCACCATGTGTAACTGTGGTGCAGTGTCTATCGAACAGCTGCAGCAAGTAGCACGGATTACCTTGGTGTCTTCCACTAGTATTATTGAAGGTGGCGCGCACGACGTCATTCTAAAGGAAACTGATCCGAACTAACGAAATCACTAATCACAAACTAAAAATCGCTTAGGGCAGTGTCGCACTTAGACGCTGCCCTAAGCATTGGGTATCCTTTGTGTATCGTAATCACTCTCTGCGGTGTCCGTTCTCCATCCCTCTTCTTGCAGGAGTATTTCTGTTTACGTAGAAGATTAAGAGAGATATGTGCTAAAAGTGAACAGGTATAAATTCCCAATTAGGGATACCATAGGAAATCAGCACATTGCCGATATCATCGACAGTAAGGTGGGGGCGACATCGTGGTTTCTATGCTCATAAGCAAACTGATGGGACTTTTGATTGTGATGTTAGCCGGTGCAGGCCTGTCTCGGGTCGGACTATTGGATAAAACACTGCGACAAGGCTTAAACCGCTTACTATTTAATTTCGTGCTGCCGATGATGGTCTTCTCTTCAATGCGTAGTACCATGACCTGCGAACTTTTATCCACTTCGTTTGTTCCTGTGCTGTTGGGGGCTGGACTCTGCTTTGTAAATTGGGGCTCCGCCCGTCTCTTGTCGATGTTGTTTGGTATCCCCTGTTCAGAAAGACATTTGGTTTCATTTCTTAACATGTTCGGCAACAACCTTTATTTGGGTCTTCCCATTGCTCTGGCAGTGTTTGGCTCTGAAGGCGTGGCAGTGGTACTACTGTTCTCGCTGGGCTCAGATACAATATTATGGACATTAGGACTTTTATTGCTCTCTCCAAGACAGGATATATCAGTCAATAATTTTAAGCAGATCTTTACACCTACCTTAATCGGACTCGTTTTAGGCACTTTGGCAGGGGTCATAGCTCTGCCATTGCCACTAGCCCTTACCGACGCCATGACTAGTGTGGCGAGTACCGCTTCTCCTTTTGCCTTATTGTTAACTGGCGCGGCTTTAGCAGAGATCGATTTCGCTAACGGAGTCTTCTCTAAGCATGTACCAGTTTTGGTACTAGGCCGATTAGTAGTTTCTCCTGCTATAGCGGCATTAGCATTGACATTTTTAACTGTAGACCCAATGATGTCTACCATGGTAGTGATCTTAGCCGCTATGCCAACTTTCGTCCGATCCATTGTTCTCACTGATAAATATGGTTGGAATAGCCAGCAGGCCGCCATGGGTGTACTCGTAACGACCTTGGGCTCATTTCTGACCATTCCGCTGTTGGTGCAGTTTTTGGGGAGATAGGTCATGCAACGCAGCAGGTTGCGGCCTACCCTTGTGTTTAGTGTAGTGTTAGTGATTCGTTCTAGGTCATGTTTCATGTTCAAGCGGATAGCGGCAAGCGGAAGCGCTCCGTTTTGTGCGCAATTATTTTGACAGTAACTTTGTACTATATCCAAAGAATATGGTATGCTAAGTAATATGTCTTCCCTATGGTAACAACGTCACTATTACATTAAACCTGAAGGTAGGTGCTCCTATGGTTAAAGATATGACGCAGGGATCCGCAGCAAAGTTGATTTTGATCTTTTCCCTTCCTATGTTGCTGGGTAATGTCTTTCAGCAAATGTACAACATGGTAGATGCCATTGTGGTTGGACGTTTCGTTGGGCCTAACGCTTTGGCAGCTGTTGGGACAAGTTTCCCTATAATTTTCTTGCTTATCTCTTTAGTTCTGGGCCTTACCATGGGTTCAGGTGTAGTAATTTCGCAGTTTTTTGGCGCTAAAAAAATAGACAAGGTACGTAGAGCCGTGTCCACGGCGCTAAGCTTTCAGCTTGTGTTCGCCCTTGCTATGTCTTTGATCGGATTGTTTTTGAGCCGTCCGCTCTTGCACCTGTTACGCACCCCCCCAGAGATTATTGGTGACTCTGTTGCTTACATGCAAATATTCTTCGGCGGATTAATCTTTATGTTCGCCTACAATGCCTTTGCGGGTATTTTGCGTTCTCTTGGTGATTCTAAGACACCGCTGTACTTTCTAATGATATCCTCGGTTATTAATATTGGTCTAGATATTTACTTCGTAGTCGCGTTAGGTTGGGGAGTGCGCGGAGTGGCTTGGGCTACGCTAATAGCTCAAGGGATTTCTTCTGTGCTATGTATTGTTTTTGTATATAAGCGTGTCCCTCTGCTCCGTTTTACCCGTGCAGAGTGGGTGTTTGACATCGATATTTTTAAAACCATGCTTAAAATCGGCATTCCATCATCTATTCAGCAGACAGTAGCTTCGGTCGGTATGATGGCTATGCAAGCTCTCGTGAACTCTTTTGGCAGCGTTACTGTAGCAGCCTATACCGCAGCGTCGCGCATGGATTCTTTCGCCCTGATGCCCATAATGAGTCTTGGTATGGCAGTATCTACTTTTACTGGTCAGAACATTGGTGCGAATAGGCTTGATCGCGTGCGTAGCGGTCTCTGGGCCTCTATCGGGATGGTGGTATTCTCTTGCGCTGTGGTTTCTATTTTCGTGTTTACTATGGGGTCACATATGATTCAGGTATTCATCAACGCTGAGGAAACCGAGGTAATAGCCCGAGGCGTACAGTACATGCAAACTGTGTCCATCTTTTACGTCATATTTGGGATCATGAATGTATTTAGCGGGGTGTTAAGAGGAGCGGGTGACGCCATGATTCCTATGGTTACAACCATAGTTGCCTTAATCACGCGTGTCTCGGTCGGTTATTGGCTCGTAACAATCCCTAGCATCAGTTATCGTGGGATATGGTGGGCCATACCTGCCGGATGGGTAGTGGGGACCATAATTCCTACTCTGCGATACTTCTCAGGGGCGTGGAAAGCCAAGGCAGTCGTGCGCCAGCAAATGTTCGCCGAAGCTAGTCCTGCACCAAGTGTATCAGACTAGATGAGCTATAAGAAGCATCTATAGAATGAGGAGCCCTAGTGTGGAGTGTGGAAACTAGGCATATGCACAATAGGAAAGCAATCTCTCAGGGGGGCGATAGTATTCACAGTGCTATACTTTAGTTGATGGAGGTGTCTAGGATGTGTAGAGACCCTCTTCGCAAGTGTTCTGGCTTTGGAGTAATGCACAGAGAGACGGCATAAACGCCGTCTCTCTGAAAAAATACTTTACTACACATAGCAAAAGGTAGGCAGGTCCATGACCAGCCTACCTTTTCTAGTAAAGAGATGCAGCAGTGCGTTGCATTCTAGATAGCACTTTTTCTTTACCCAGAACAGCCATGCTCGAGAAGAGCGGGGGAGAAACCTTGCTGCCCATAACGGCGAGGCGTAAAAACATATAATACACCTTGGTGCTCCACCCGAGTTGCTCTTGGATGCGGCGAATGGCTTGCTCAATTTCTGCCTCATCCCAGTCAACTGATTCAAGCGAATCTATAACAGCAGAAATGCAAACCTGAGCGTCATTGTCTCCAAGTAACTGGCGAAGCTCGTCGACTGGTACGGCTGGTTCTCTCAAGAAGGTAGTGCAAGCAGTAGCCGCTTCATCTAGGCGCGGTAGACGCTCTTGTATCAGCCTTGTGACTTGTGTCAGAAACTCCATATCCACATCCTCGCCTAAAAGGTCAGCCTTTCGGAGGAAGGGGACTAAACGGCTAGCCAAATCCTCGGGAGAGAGGATACGAATCCACTTAGCATTAATCCAGTCCAGCTTCTTAATATCGAATACGGCATTAGAAACCGTACAACGTTCAAGGGAGAATAGCTTCTGTAGCTGCTCTAAGGTATAAATCTCTTCTTCAGTACCTCCGGGACTCCACCCTAAGAACGCTAGGAAGTTAAGCATGGCTTCTGGCAGGTATCCCATTTCCGCATACTGCCCAAGAAACGTAGCACCTTTACGTTTGCTCATCTTGCTACGATCTTCATTGAGCATGATGCTAAAGTGTGCGAAATGTGGCGCTGTCCATCCTAGGGCCTTATAGGTGAGTAATTGGTTAAAGGTATTAGCAATATGCTCAGCGCCGCGGGTGACGTGCGTCATCTCCATCAGGTGATCGTCTATGACAGTGGCGAAGTTGTACACCGGAATACCACTTGACTTGAGAATTATAAAGTCCCCCATCAGTGAAGTATCTGCTTCAATCCAACCTCGCACCAAGTCAGTGAACCCGACTATACCGCTGATCACCTTCAGGCGCACTGTTGGCACTCTGCCCTCTGCCTGAAGATGTCCCTTATCCTCTGCGGTAAGGTTGCAACACTTGCCGCTATAGCGAGGGTGGTCTTTAGCTTCTATCTGGGCCTGTCGTTCGGCCTCTAGCTCTGCTGCCGTGCAATAGCACTCATAGGCCTTGCCACTAGCCAACAGCTCATTTACATAATGACCGTAGATGTCCAACCGTTCACTCTGGCGATAGGGGCCATAAGCGCCGCCCTTGTCCGGGCCTTCATCCCATTCTAGGCCGAGCCAACGCAACCCACGGTATACACCTTCTTCGCTCGTCGCAGTATTGCGGGCAGTATCGGTGTCGTCAATACGTAAAACAAATGTGCCGCCACGTTGCTTAGCGAAGAGGTAGTCGTAAAGTGCAGTGCGTGCATGACCAACATGAGCGTCACCCGTTGGGCTAGGAGCAATACGTACGCGGACTATTTTGTTTACTATCATGTTAACCCTCCTTATAAGTACGGGTGCCTTCTCGAGAACGAAGCGTAATGCTTCGGAATTCTCGTAGTTCCCACAATTCTACATCAAGAGACATGGTTTCCGAGAGGCTACATATATACTATTTACCCAATTTATAATATAATGGTTGCGTGGAGTATCGCAAAATAGTTTGTGAAATATGAAGGAGAGAAAATCGGGTGAAGAATGTTACTAAAGGGTTAATCATATTACTGATTTTCATCACAGCACTAAGTGCAGGTTGTCAGAAGACCGTTAAAGTAACCATGGGAGAAATATCTGGCAACACATACACCAATGATTATTTCGGAGTCACACTTGATTTACCAGCAGGCTGGACAATCCTTGACGACGAAACCAAGAAACTAGTAATGGGAGTCGGCTCTGAAATGATGTCAGGTGGAGACTCAGCAAAGCAAAAACAACTAGATTTGGCTCAACAAAAGACTTTGCCCTTGCTTTTTGCCTTCAAATTCCCCCTCAACTATACTTCAGGGCCTAACCCCAACATTATTTGCATGGCAGAGCAAATCTCTAAACTACATGTTCTTATAGGAATAAAAACCAGCCAAGACTACCTAGAAGCTATGAAGACGGAGCTTTCTGGTGCGCCTATAGAGTACACTTTTGCGGATGATATCTACACCGAACAAATCGACGGCAGAACCTTCTCTGTGCTTGAGGCTATGCTTGACACAGGCATTAAGGTATATCAGAAATACTATGCAGCCTTAGTTGATGAAGACCGGTATGTTTTGAGCTTTGTCGTTTCTTACTCAAATGAAGAAGAACAGACTGAGTTAGCAAACGTACTGAGGACTGTAAGGTTTAAATAGACTCCGACTTAGTAGTCGCTACGTGAAGACCTGCCACGATGGTCGGTCTTTCCCATTCGAAGGCCTAGCATGGGAAAAAATAAAGCTCACCCCTCAAATTAAAGGGGTGAGCTTAACTCACGGTACCACCCTAAGGCCTTATTGGCCTTACTCGTTCTAGGCTTTCCCAAAAAGTCGCATTGGATGCTTTAAGTCTCCTCATTGTAGGGGCACGCCATAGCACCCTTTTAGGGCAGCCGCCCCTGGTAACGGTAGGGGGTTCCGGCTAGGCCTACTATTTATTCAGCCCGCAGCTCTAGGGCCTGTTCCTTACCCGCTTAAATACCAGGCTTACACCTATTCCCGGCTCTCTGAGATCCGCTATGGTAAGTACTCGCTCCCCGTCAACGCTTCTTACTTGTATTACAATGTACAACTAAAGCCTTAGCTTGTCAAGCGGGCTAAGACAATCTTCGGTATGTTCATGCCAGTCTGTGGCTCATGTCTCCTTTTTGCGTCAGCAGAAAGGAAATCACAGTGGGACAGCTGATCTTTTGACACTCTATTTTGACAATATTCCCAAAGGCATCTACTCAATTGGTCAAAGTGGTTGCAGATAAAGTAAGAATGCTCCATCATAGATAGTAGTAGATTGCAAAGGGTGATGATCAGTGAAGCAATTCTCTAGAAAAATAACTGCATTTATTGCATTTGCCGTCTTCTGCACAAGTCTATTACAACTCGTTGTTAGTGATTATGCAATTAGGTGGTCCGCAGGGGTGCTGCATCTTGATGTCAAAGAGATCGTCTATATGCGCCAGCTCGTGTTTTTTGGAGGGTCAACTGCCGTGGCAGTGATGTTACTAGTCGTGCTGGTTCTGAGCACAGTAGCTGTCCGTCAGGCTACTAAACCGTTAGAAATGTTGTCGTCAGCTTTTGTTTCATTGAGACAGGGGCAATATCAGCGACTGCCTGCGATTCGATCCGGTGATGACATCCAAGCGCTAATAGCGGCCTATAACGAAACAGTGAGCGAACTAGAGGAAGTCCATAATAAATTGCGGACAATGGCAGACCGCGACGGCTTAACAGGCGCATATAACAGAAGATCCCTAGATAAGGCCTTAGAAGCCCTAGATTTCGGACTTGACAGTGGGGAAGTCAACCACGTTTCGTTCTTATTCATCGACATTGACAGCTTTAAAGGGTTCAATGATACCAACGGACACCTGGTTGGTGATGAAGCCTTGCGCCGTATTACCGCCATCTTAACCCGCATTGTTGGCGATAGGTCAGTGTTTCGCTACGGTGGAGAAGAGTTTGCAGTTGTACTGCGCAATTACGACTTGACGCAATCCCTGCGTATAGCCGAAGTGTTGCGTCGTGAAGTAGAAAAAGCTGCGGATGTGACCATAAGTATAGGGGTAGCCCTCATGCCCGATCACGCTCTTTCCGGCGAAGTCTTGATTGCGCGAGCCGACAAAGCGCTATACCAGGCTAAAGAGACCCGCAATGCAGTGGCTGCATATCAGCACGGATAAAAATAGGGGTAAACATGAAACATGACCCAGTCGAGAGCTAGGAGTTCGGCCATGCGCTATGTGCCGTATCCTATGCGCTATAATAGAACCATAGGGGGTGAGTACGATGGCACACGAGTATGGTAAGTTTTCCAAGGAATTTTCGGAGACTTCGTTTTGGAATAAATGCAAAATAGTAGCTAGGGTCGCTGGACTTAAGGTAATGTATGCCGCATTATTACTGTTCTATGCTTTGCAGGACCCTGCTGTCCCTAAAAAGACCAAGGGGATTATTATGGGGGCCCTTGGCTACTTCATTTTCCCTCTTGACGCTATTGCCGACATAGTTCCAGTGCTGGGCTATGCGGACGACATCGGCGTGCTACTCTGGGCCCTGGCTGCTGTGGCCGTTCATGTCAGTCCCCAGACCAAACAAAAGGCCCGGTGCAAATTAGAGGAGTGGTTTGGCGATGAAGTTGATGAACAAGAGCTACTAGAAATTGATAGTAAAATCGAAGAGCAATAAGCAAGGTCTGGCCACACTGTCGTGAGCCAGGTCATCTTAAAGGTGTGAGGCGCTAAAGCGGTTAGAGGACGAGTGCTTTGTGACAGGTGTATAATAGGGGATAGAGCACGAAGAAATGAGGTTGCAGCATGAGCTTTTACACAGTCTTTGAGCAGATTTTCGTTCTGTTCATTATCCTAGTAGCGGGTTATATAGTACGCAAACTCGAGGTTTTTGATGACCGTATGACCAAGGGCCTATCGAGTTTGCTGCTCAAGCTAGCCCTCCCAGCCTTAATCATTGACTCACTTCAACAAACCTATTCACCCCAACTATTGCGCGAGAGTGGACTCATATTGCTTATCTCTTTTGTAGTGTACGGCGCATCAGGGGGCGTGGCGGCATTTTTTCCTGGGATTTTGCGCAGTGAGCAGGGCGAACTTGGCGTATTTAGATTTTCGCTCCTCTTCTCCAATGTAGGTTTCATGGGTTACCCCGTAGTACTAGCCATCTTTGGGCAGGAAGGCTTGTTCTACGCAGCGATTTATAATCTTCCCTTCAATCTCCTCGTGTTCACCCTCGGTATCGTCGTCATGACTTTAGGACGAGGCGATGATAAGCATTCAATTAACTGGCGCATGTTCGTGAGTCCCGCTGTCGTGTCCGTGCTCATTGGATTTTCACTTTTTCTCTTGGGCCTCAGGCTGCCAGGGCCTATCGCACAGTCTGTAAAAATGATTGGCTCCCTTACTACTCCACTTTCCATGATTATTGTAGGGGCTTTACTTTCGAGTATTAACGCGCGAGAGATATTCTCAAATTGGCGTATATATGCCATTAGTACAGCTAGACTGATTTTTATCCCTCTTTTGGTCTGGTTATCGCTTCGCCTATTCACCGATAATGTGCTATTAATAGGGGTGCCGACTATCATCGCAGCTATGCCAGCCGCAGCGAACACAGCTATTCTCGCCGAAGAATATAGTGCCAATCCTCGTTTGGCCTCGCAAGTCGTGTTTATATCCACTCTGCTCTCAATCATAACTATTCCGTTCGTAGTCTATTTCATCCTCTAAATAATCAGCTACTTTGCTCCAACTTTTCGCGCAAAGGTATGGGTTTCTACCAGCTCAAAGCCCAAGCGTTCATAAAGGTCACGAGCACCCGTATTGGTATCTACAACACCGAGAAAAACCCTATTAACGCCACGTTCCCTTAGGGTATTCACAGAAAACTGCGCAATTTTTTGACCAAATCCCTGCCTTTGGTGCTTTCTGCTGACAACGATGTCGTCTATATAGTCATTCCCCAGACGTGTATACCCGACCAAGACCTTGCCTTGGACAAAGAGGAAGATGTTGTCCCTATCCTCCGCAAATTCCTCCAAAACCTTAGCCCGATCATATCCTGGTGGGAAACATTCAATCGGTATCATGCCGTTGGCCTCGCGCAGGCCGTAGAACCCCTCGTTTATTAGGGTGATAACCTCGTCAAAATAGGCTTCGGCGTAGGGGATAGGTGTTAGGTCACTCTCGGGGAAGTAACCGCCGTCATAGGACATCGAGTGAGTCGAAAACCAATATGAAAAACCACGCTTAGAGAAAAACGTGCCAGCATTACCCTTATCTGAACGATAGCCAGCCACAGTAATGTCAGGAGAACACTGCTCTATGTATGCCGCTACTTCTGACCACAGCGCCTGTCCCACTCCTTGCCTTCGAAACTCTGGTGCAGTGTACGCCCATACATCAACACGCTTACCGTAGGGACCTTCCCGCAAGGCAGTCGCAGCGGCGCACCCTTTGATCACTCCATCATCGTACACCCAAGCTTTATTCTTACTGAGACGCTTGATTATCTCATCTGTCTGCATGGGCTTGTCTTGCTGAATTAAGGCAACCAGTATGTCAGAATCATCTTTTTTAAAAGATCTAATCATGCTATTACCTCCTAATTTCACCGTTCTCTCCTATTGTACCTTGCAGGAGGGCAATAAGAAATAGCTGGTAGCGACTCTTGCGCAGAGTCGCTACCAGCGAAACATTTAGGGTTGTGCATACGCAAGATTATGGAGAGACGTATACAGCTGAGAAGTAAACTCACCAGCTGTTTTTTTGCCTGTTACATAGCCTAGCCAAAGAGGGTTGATTACTTCAGCCCAGTGATTATTTGCTACACCAGGCGCTGGGCCGTAGGAGTACGGCGCTACGGCCGCTCGTAAAATATCGCTATACGCTTGGCCCGTCGGTGCACCAAAGGGTAGATAGCTCTCCCCATAGGGGATTGCAGCTAAATGCTTGCTGAGAATCGGCCCTAAGCCTTCTCCCAAGTGTCGAGCGAGCTCTGCGGCAGCCTTAGTGTGACTATGACCTTGGTAAGACACTTGGCGGAACACCAACACACTAGTAGCGGATAAATCAGTAAATTGATCCTCTGTGGCGGAGGGCACTGGAAGCAGCACCGGGTCCAAACCCTTTCTATGGGCTTCATTCCACAGCCAAACGGTTAGTTGTGGGTTAAGAGGACCAATTAATGCCGCCTTACCTTGTATGAACTGTATGAGGCAATCCTCGTTTACTACATTAAGGGCAGGCAGGCCCTGAATGGAAGAAAGTCTGTGCCAAATCTCAGCTATATTCGCAATATCACTTTCGCTCCATAGTAGTCTACCGCTGTCATCAAAAGGAGCAGGCTTGCCTGTGGATGCGGCAATCGCGCGGAGCACCGGGTCACCGTAGTTTGTGAGCACCAACCCCGGCTTGCCAGGCTGATTGGATTTTTCAACAGCCGTATAGAATTGCTCCCAAGTCCATCCCATTGTCGCTAGCTGTTCCGAAGTTACTCTCTCTATTGTCAACCTTGCCGGGTTAGCCATAAACACCCGTGAATAAAAGGCTGTAGGGTATCCATAGATTTTACCGTTGGCAGAGGCTTGAGCCATAGCGGGAGGTAACCAGCTTGCTGCCTGTTCCTTAGAGACATAGAGGCCAAATGGAACCTGTAGCTCCCCGAAAAATACCTGAGAGCTTATCGGGTTAAAATAGATGTCAGGTGGGTCACCACCTTTTATTGCCTCAGCCAGCTTAGCTTCCAGCTGTAATTGGGGTATGAAATAGGTTTCCACCGTTATGTTAGTGTAATTACTCGTATACGTCGCAACAAGGTCTTCAATATCACTTACGTATGATCCAGCAGTATTGGGCAAAACAGGTTTGCCAATCCAGACTTTTAGAGTGTAGTCTTGCTTGGGATCAATTTTTGCTTGGGGGTTAATACAATACTCCCTGATCATTCGACTGCGCAGAGCATAGAGGGCAGTACCAATCACCACTACAGCCAAGAGGAACAGTAGCAGTCTCCTAAGCATAAATCTGCACCTCCTAGCGCTTGATCCTTAGTAGGTTGAGGATGTTGAAGTCAACCTTGCCAGTAGCCATCAGGCCATAGAATTCTTGCATTTGCTTAATTGCCTGTTCAGTGTCATTACCAAAGCGGCCGTCAGTGAACCCAGGGCTAAAACCCGCGTCGCGCAGGGAAAGCTGCACCTGTTGTACCTCGTGACCGGTCTGGCCTTTACTAAGCTGTTGGTTGACCTTAATTTTAGGGTAAGGCCCTACGATGGACACCCGTGTCCCCATTTTGACCAATGGATACAGCTGCTCGACATCGCGGTTAAACATGCGAATGCACCCGCCGCTCGCCGTGGTACCGATAGAGCTAGGCTTGTTAGTGCCGTGAATGCCAAAAATACCCCAGGGTACGTTTAGCCCCATCCATCGTGTGCCGAACCCACCCCCCCAGTTAGTACTCTTTTGAATTATCGCCCAATCTCCAATGGGTGACTTAGTAGATGTCTTGCCCACAGCACAGGGGAATGTCTTATACGGTTTATTGTCAATTAGCACGGTGAGAGTGCGCTTGTCTACATCAATCACTAGCCTGAGGTCACCATCAGGAGGAGCTGCTAATAAAGCTGAGACTAGGCTATGCTCTGTGATGGCAGTTGTGAGGGCTGCTTGCGTCTTAGGGCCTACTTCGCCGACTGAGTCCACATTGACCCACTGCTGAAATTCTTTGACCGCAGCCAAAGTAACAGGACCAAAAACACCAGTAACATCTGCATTAAAGAAGCCAAGTTTCCTTAGAATCAATTGCAGGTCCTCTACATCATCGCCGCTCATATAGGGGGAGGTTAGCTTTAGTACCCGACTTCTTTCATCGCAATTACACTTTATTGCTCCTGCTGCCTCGTTTATGCTGTAGGCGTTGGCGGTGAGCAGGAGGATTGCCACGAGCAATATCAGTACCTTCCGCCGCAACGGTGCCCCTCCTTGTCGTCTATAAGATTATCGTCTATCTATATGCCTAAGGTTGGCCAAATATGTAGTCCACAAAGCAGGAATAGGAATAGATTATCCGCTAAGCGAAAGATACCGGCAATGAATGATGGGTGAGGAGTTGAATCGCCGTGTCTAGAGTAACTGCTATACGTCCAGAGGAGTTTTTTAATCAAGTCTCTCCTCGGCCGCACCATTTACCCCAAGAACTACTGGACAACAGCGGCCGACGGCAAACCAAATGTATTCGATGCAGCCGCAGATACTGTGGCGGAGTACATGGGTGTCACAGTCGACCCACTCGAGAAGCCTTTTAGTGGCAACTTCACTGTTCTCATAGAGCTCCCCACTCCTCAAGTCTCAATTGCATGTAGCAATCACGGCCTGCTTTTTGACAGCAGGCTAAACGACAGCTTTAGATTGGTAAACCTCTTGTTAAATGCAGGAGTCGAGGTCTGCTACCGCGAGATTAGTCCAAAGGCACTGTCGCGTAAGCTTGTTTCCGAATACGGACTAACAGAGTCTCAGCAGGAGTTAATTGTAAGGCCTCTTAAAGAGCAGTGGACGGAACTGCAGCAGGCTTGCTTGATGGTTCAGCTTAACAAACTTCTGGAAGAGCTTAGCTCAGTTGCATGCACTCTTGAGGGGGCACAGTAAAAGCCTAGGGCCCAAGGTGACAAGAGACTAGGATGGCAAATATAGCCATCCTAGTCTCTTGTCCTACATTCTTACTTTCTATATTCTGCGGGAACCTGCTTCTGGTGATATTCCTTAATCTCTTGTTGGAATGCCACGTCAGCCAAGACATCTATGGCCGTCATAGCCAGCCCCTTGGCTCCCTTGATGCACACCTCGTCGGCACGCTCTGTAACCGACGCCACCGTAAACTCCACGTTATGGGAGCTAATACCTGCCGGCGCAATAGCCAAGTAGTCGTGGATGGCCGGAAGCTTAATAGAGACGTTGCCTACATCAGATGACCCGTACATAATGTTAGGATTGGGGTACTCCATCTCTTCTCCGAGCAGTGCCATGTTGGCCTTAAAGGCTTCGCACATAGGCAGGTTGGGATAACGCTCGGCATACATGCGGTGCACATGGATCTCCGACGTAGCACCTGTGAGCTGGGCCGCACTGGCCGCAGCGAGCTTTACCTTCTCAGCCAGTTTCTCTAGATCAATCAGCGTGCGTGCGCGCAGACTAAACTCACAGGCCGCTTCCCCGGGGATGATGTTAGCAGCAAGCCCGCCATTAGTAATAATGCCGTTGACATTATCCTGCATCTGAAAAGTCGGCCGCATCATGTCTATATGCTGGAATGTGCTAATAACAGCGTTTAAGGCGTTGATGCCATAGCCAGGCGACGCCGAATGGGCCGATTTCCCCTTAAAGTTCACCTCAATCGTAGTAGCTGCACGGCCGCCGCGATTAATTAGCGACTTGCCAGATGAGGGATGCATCATCAGCGCAAAGTCCACGTCATCGAACACGCCTGCTTCCAAAAGAATAATCTTGCCTCCGTCGGCTTCCTCGCCAGGCGTACCAATAATCGATAGACGGCCAGCGAGCTCCTCCATCACCGCGCTAGCACCCAAAAACCCGCCCACGGCACAGGCAGCGATGACATTATGCCCGCAGGCATGCCCGATGCTCGGCAATGAGTCGTACTCTGCCATAAAGGCTACGTGAGGTCCAGGCCCCTTGCCCTGTTTAGTAGCGATAAACGCTGTGGGGAGCCCGCCTATCCCCATCGTCACCTCAAAGCCATGTCCGCGCAGCGCCTCGGCAATAAACGCCGCCGACTTGTACTCGGTAAGCGATACTTCCGGATTAGCATGGATATTATGAGACAGCCTTAGTAGCTCTGTCTGTAGAGCATCGATAGTTTTCATTGCCTGTTCTTTTAACTGATTCATGCCAATTCCCCCTTGAAGGTCATTATACATGCTATTCTTCGTGCTATCCAAATAACCTGCCGGGCTTTTAACATCTTAGGCTGTGCTAACGTATAAACTTCCTCTATGATCCACCCCAGAGCAACTGGAAGAAATTGCGTCGACTTTATCCCAAGCCGTATCCTTATGTGAATCTGACTTGCAATACATCGACCACGCTAAAAGGGGCTGCTACTGCAACAGCCCCTTTAATTTAGACCTAGACTATTTATTTTCGGTCAGAGCCATAAACTCGTCAAGTTCAGCTAGCGAAGAATCAATAGCATCTTGCCAGAACTCCGACGTGGTCAGGTCAACACCTAGGTGGCGTTGCGCCAAATCTTCCACACGCATACGACCAGTATCGCGCAACAAGTCGACATACTTCTGTGCAAATGCGTCGCCCTCTTTCATAGCGCGCGCGTAAACGCCGGTGGCAAAGAGGTAGCCAAAGGTGTATGGGAAGTTGTAGAAGGGCACGCCAGTATTGTAGAAGTGTAGCTTAGAAGCCCAGAAATGAGGATGATAATCGTCTAGTGCATCTGCATAAGCTACCTTTTGTGCTTCAACCATTAGCTCATTGAGCCTTTGCTTGCTAACTAGCCCCTTCTTGCGCTCGTTATAGAAGTTAGTCTCAAAGATAAAACGGCACTGAATGTTCATAAGCAATTGTACAGCGCGTTGTAGCTTATCTTCGATGAGTACTGTTTTTTCTTCGGGTGTTTTAGCGTAGCGTACAGCCGCGTCGGATACAGTTACCTCGGAGAAAGTAGATGCAGTTTCGGCTACGTTCATAGCATATTGCTGAGCCATGGGCGGCAAATCGTTCATTACTGATTGGTGGTAAGCATGGCCGAGCTCGTGCGCTAAAGTAGACACGTTACCCATAGTGCCGGAGAAGGTCATAAACACGCGAGACTCTCTCTTCTCGGGGAAGTTAGTACAAAACGCGCCAGGACGTTTTCCGGGGCGATCCTCTGCTTCAATCCAATGCTTCTCAAATGCTTGCTGAGTAAAGCTAGCCATGTTTGGGTCAAAGCGGTGGAATTGTTCTACTATAAAGCCCGCAGCCTCATCAAAACTCATCTTGCTCTCAGATGTACCGATCGGTGCGTTAACATCGTGCCAAGTAAGCTTCTCTACCCCTAGAATCTCTTTCTTACGGTTGAGGAACTTAACTAAGCGGTCCTTATTCTTGTCGATAGTAGACCACATGGCATTGAGAGTTTCAGGGAGCATGCGGTTGTAGTCTAGTGGCTCGCGGTGAACATCCTCCCAGCCGCGATGTCCATAGAGACTAAGCCTAAAGCCAGCTAGGTTGTTAAGGGCCAAGGCACAGTAGTCAGCGTCTTTAGCCCAGGCCTCTTCCCACTTTTCCCATAAATGTTCCCTAAAACTACGATCAGGGCTAAGCAGTTTGTTGGCGGCCTGCCCTGGGCTAAAACTAACGGGCTTGCCATTTTCTTCGGCCTCTATCGTCATACGCCCTACAACCGTATCGTAGAGGTTAGACCATCCCTGATAACCATCAGTAGAGAGGTTGTTTACTAGAGTTTCGAGGTCGGCCGACATCTTTTCCTTGGCCCGGCGGCGACGCTCTTCAAGGTTAAATTTCAGCTCGCTGAGTTCTGGGGCTGCTATCATCTCGCGCCATTGCTCGTCGGGCATGTTGAGAATATGTTTGTCAAGGTGCGTCAAAGCCGAAGCCATTGATGCCCCTATTGTCCGTGCCTTACCAGCCAATAGTTTAGCCTTGTCGTCTTTAACATTTTGAGCATTGAGACAGCCTATAAAGGCCATAGCTTGGCGCATGCGTTTACTAACATCTTGCACCTCATTAAGCAGGGCCACCCAACCCTCTACACTGCTAGCTCCGTCTCCAGCCACTTGCTGATAAACCGTCTTAATGTCAGTAGCCAAGGCCTCGAGATAAGCTACATATTCCTTGGACTCACTGCCACCGGGGAAAATCGAGTCGAGATCCCATACCTGTTTAAGTTTTGTCACCTATAATCACTCCTTCTCCCAAAATTTATGGATGTTATGTCTATTGTAACTCATTTTCATACCGTAAGGAAAGGTTTGTCTCCTCGGCAGGTACTAGAGATTCTATGTAGTATATAACTGGGGGAGTAGGTTTGGGGTAATAGGTTATGGGGGGGGATTATGTTGTCCGTCCTTCCACCGCTCATACAAAACTTTGTGTTAGCCATGTTGCTCGGTGCAGTAGTGTCATTTGCGGTTCTAATCATCTGGCATAGTTCATCGGCCCTTAAACTTAGTTTGCTATGGGCCTTAGCAGTGGTAACCATCATGTCCTATGGGTATCCGGCGAATGGGTATCTGGTAGACTTTCGCCATCTTCTAGTTCTCTTGGCAGGCTATGCGGGCGGGCATCTCAGCCTTATTTTGCCTTTTTCTTTTGTGGCAGTGATTCGCCTAATTGTAGGGGGGGGCGGGACAACACTAGAACTCGTTGTGCTCTTTATCTCGGCTTTAATTGGGATTACCTTAAGAATGTTTCGCTCTCGCTTGAGGCACAGGAATTATTTTTATGCAGAGGTTATCATGCTGATGGCAGGCTCTGTAGCTATTCAGGCAGCCACCATCGAGGCACTGTTTAGGCCTTGGTGGTTGCTGACTAGTTTAGGTGCTTATACATTAATCAGGTTATTTAATGAGTTGGAAAAGGTCAGCCTTAGCAAGATTGTATTAGACGCAGTCGATAGATACGGACCCCCTATGCTCTGCCTTGATCCCTCAGGTGGGGTTACCTTCGCTAATCAAGGGTTTGCACATACTGGTCTTGACGTAAAGGATCTAAAAGCACAGCTATGTAGGGGGCCTTCCCTATTACATCAGTGTTTAGAGCAATCTGCTCCCTTAAGTCGAGAAATGATATTCTCAGTCAATGGGGAACTACGAGTGTTTCTCCTGCGCCTTAAGAAGATGGTTCTTTTGCAGTCTGATCAAGGTGTAGGTGTGTTGCTCCGGGATATTACAAGCCTCAAGACTGCAGCACACAGTCTACAAGAGTTCTTCTCCCTGTCTCCAGACGGATTTTGTGTGCTTGACTGCAACACATTTCTCCAAGTCTCGAATGGAAAATTAGAACAGATCCTCGGTTATAACTCGCAAGAGTTGGCTCTATTCCCCCTCGAAAAGCTTATCCATCCGGAAGACTGCGAGCAGGTCCAGGTAGTTGGGAAGCGCCTTTTAAACAATGGCGGCCGACTGATGTCATACGAAGTCCGCTACCAGCACAAAGGTGGCACATATCGCTGGTTGTCGTGGTCATGTACGGGAATACCAGAGCAATCGGCTATCTATGCCATTGTGCGTGACGTAACAGAACAAAAGCTCCAACAACGAGAGCTTACAGCGACAACAGCGCGGGTTGCAGAACACGCCGCTTTGCTTGGGCTTATACAAGATGCCGTGGTTGTCCGTTCCATGAGCAATCACATTCTCCATTTCAGTGCTGGGGCCGAGAACATGTACGGCTATAAGGCTGCTGAAGTTATTGGCTGTGAAACTAATCTAGTGCTCAAGACCCGTTTCCGACAGCTTCACAGTGCTATTTTCTTAGAACTCATGGAGCGCGGCAGCTGGAAAGGGATAATCACCCAAAGTAGAGCCGATGGTACTCCCATAATGGTGGAGAGCCGGTGGACCATTAGGCGGGACACTAACGGTAGGCCTGCTGAAATACTGGAATTTAGCACAGATATTACGAAGAGACTGGCACAGGAGCGCAGCCTTAACCATCTGGCATCCATAGTAGAGCAATCAGTCGATGCCATGTTGCGCATCACTCTCGAGGGCTTTATTATGAGCTGGAATCGCGGGGCCGAGCGGACATATGGATATAGCTCTCGCGAGGTAAAGGGCCAGAAAATTCATCTATTATCTACAACCCACCGGAGGGATTGGGTTGATGAAATGCTCCACACCGTATGCTTAGGGTTGCGCGTATTAGACGCAGACACATTTATACGGCATAAGAATGGTGCTACCATCAGTACTTCTTGCACTATGTCACCTATACGTGATGGCACCGGAAAATTGCAGGCCATTTCAGTAGTCATCAGAGACCTTACCAGACTGCGTCTCATAGAGAGGGAGGTTGCTAAATTAGAAAGGTTTAATGTTGTGGGGCAGTTAGCCGCGGGTATCGGTCACGAAATTCGGAACCCTTTGACAACAGTACGGGGCTTCTTGCAACTATTCGCGCAGAAATCAGAGATGGCGCCCTTTCAGGAACACTTAAAGATTGTACTAGGGGAGCTTGACGCTGCCAACAACATCATCAATGAATTCCTGCAATTAGCTCATAATCGACCTATAGCATTTGCAGAACAGCAACTAAACAGCATAATTAAGGCCCTGTTGCCGATGCTCAAGGCGGATGCCCTCATGCAAGATAAGCAGATAAAGACTAAGCTCGGAGTAATCCCGGAGTTTCCACTCAATGAAAAGGATATAGCTCATCTAATAATCAATTTAGCGCGCAATGGGCTTGAGGCTATGCCAAAGCGTGGAGTGCTTACTATCACAACCTATGAGCAACACGGTCAGGTCCTTATGCGAGTGGAAGATGAGGGCAATGGCATTCCTGAAACCCTTCTCGAGCGGATCTGGTTACCATTCTTCACCACTAAGGATCGCGGCGTCGGACTAGGACTAGCGGTATGCGAGCATATTGCCATGCAACATAGAGCGTCAATTGATGTTTTTCCTGGTCCACCAGGCGCAGCCTTTGTAGTCAGATTTACTCTATTGCCCTAAAAAAAGGCCACAAGTAAAGTTTGCTCAAGGGGGGATAATCAGTGCACCAGTTTCACGTTCTATCCCTTAACCTACTGTTGGCGATTCTTCTGGCAGCAGTAGGCTCCTATTTATCATTGATTACCCGTAAGCAACAGGCTTGGGGGCTACAGGGGGTAGTATTTGGCCTCTGCGTTGTGCTTGTTATGAGTGCTCCCTTAGTAGTTGGTCAGGGGTGGATAATGGATTTACGTAGTGTTCTTATGAGTATTGCGGGGTATGCTGGAGGGGCAACTACAGTACTTGTTGCGGGCGTCTTTGGGATATGTTATCAATTTTGGATTGGCGGAGCAGGGGCTACAAGCGGTGCCCTTTCAATTGTTGTCTATGGTTTGCTTGGTGTTGTGCTAAAACACTATGCATCACCCAAGAAGCTAGCCAACCCCCTAGTTTCAGTACCGCTAGGCTTAGTGTTAGCTGGCGTTAATCTTGCGTTTTTAGCTGGGGGTGCCGTTTCAAATGCTGAACGATTTTACATGAAGCAAGAAGCGGCACCCCTTGCTCTTCTGCTCACCCCTTTCGCAACAGTTGTGTCCTATTGGCTATTCTACTTTTTATACCGAGGCATAAAGCGCTATGCTGCACTTAACACAGCTTTTCAGGTGGCCCCAACACAGGCATTGGTGCTGACTCAGGCTGGCGATATCGCTTTGTCTACAAGTGGGCTAGCATCACACCCTGAGCTCAAGAGCGAACTAGTATCCTACCTACAGGGGTCTCTCGCCGTACGGCACGAATCTAGCAAGGTATTAACGCAGGAGAGCAGTATTCATTTAGCTGGCGGGCAAGTGGACTACCTCTTGAGTGTTGATTCTGCCATCCTTCCATCAGGTGAAAGAGGCTCTGTTGCCATCCTCGAAGACATAACAGAGTTGAAGCAGGCGTTCACCCAGCACGACCGATTTTTTGAGCTCTCCCCCGATGCACTGGTTGTCCTGGGGGCGGATGGCCTTATTCGCCGCACTAACAAATCATTTGAAGCAATGCTTGGGTATGAGCGGGCTACTCTCACAGGCCTTCCTATTACGGCCGTAATCCACCCTGACGATCTTCAGCCAACACTAGATGCATGGCGGGCTGGTAGTGAGAGTAGCATTTTGCTGGAGAATAGGCTTATAGCATCGGACGGTAGCGTACGCTGGCTAGCTTGGAGCGGCGTGCCAGTGGCGCTGGAGCAAGTCATATACGCCGTTGGGCGCGATATAACAGAGCAAAGCCTAGGTAAACGAGTACTGGAGGAGCAGGCCGCGCAATTGCGAAACCAATTAGAGTTGCTTGAGCTCGCTCATGATTCAATCATCATTCGTCAACTGGACAATACCATCACATTCTGGAACCGCGGTGCCGAACAAAACTATGGCTGGACAAAGCAGGAGGCGTTAGGGGGCAATTACTATCAGCTTTTGCGTAGTGAGTACGGCACCTATCCGGAGGACATCGAGAACGAGCTCTTCCTACGCGATTACTGGCATGGAGAGGCCAGTAGGCTAACTCGTGATAGGTCTCGTATCATCGTTAGCTGCCAGTGGGTGCTGCAACGCGACCAATCTGGCTGGCCTGTAGCAATTCTCGAGGTCAGCCAAGACATTACTCAGCGCCAACAGGCTGCAGAATCTTTAGCGCAGTTAGCGTCCATTGTGGAGCAGTCTGGCGATGGCATCGTTAGTATTGGGTTTAATGAACGCGTGCTCACTTGGAACCGTGGAGCCGAGCAACTGCTGGGGTATTCCTCTGTTGACATCTGCAACACACTATTTACTCGCCTCATACCTTCACACGGCCTAAAGACTTGGCATACCATGCTGGATAAGCTGCGCCAAGGAGTCGTAGTTGATCCTATCGAGACAGCAATGTTACACCAAGATGGGTCAGCTGTTCCCACGCTGATTTCATTTTCATCCCTGCGTAACTTGCTGGGGCAACCTTCGGCGCTGTCTTTAGTCATCAGAGATAATGCTCGTAAGGTGCAGTTAGATAAAGAAATGGCACGCTTAGACCGCTTGAATTTAGCCGGGCAGTTAGCCGCGGGTATTGGTCACGAGGTACGTAACCCAATGACGACAGTGCGCGGCTTCTTGCAGTTATTTACCAAAAAGCCGGAGTTAGAGAAGTATGTCGAACAGTTTAATCTAGTCATCAGTGAGCTAGACCGGGCCAACGAAATTATAACTGAGTTCCTTACACTGGCGTGCAACCGTCCTGTCGAGTTGAGTCCAGTACAGCTCAACGATAGTATAGAGTCTTTGTTGCCTCTTCTTAAAGCCGATGCCATCATCTCTCGCAAGGAGATTAAACTCGAACTACAACCACTGCCGATTTTATTTCTTAACGAAAAGGAAATCCGGCAGTTACTGTTCAACCTAGTGCGCAACGGGTTGGAGGCAATGACTGAAGGCGGTACGCTCACCATCAGCACGCAGCGATGTAAACAGACAGTTGTACTGGCTATCAAAGACCAAGGCCAAGGAATCCCTCCAGACGTCGCCGCGAAAATTGGGACACCGTTTTTCACTACTAAACAAAACGGAACCGGGCTTGGCTTAGCGGTATGCTACACTATCGCTGAGCAGCACAGGGCCAACATTACTTTCGAGACAAGCGCCAAAGGAACCACCTTTTTCGTGACCTTCGCCGCACAATAAGTATGGAGTTGAGTTTGATCAAACCAGTAGCCAGTGCGGCCAAATGTATTCTTCCAGAATTCCCTAGAAAGCCACATCGCCATCGTTAAGATTATGTGTGTCATGAGGTTAAAAGTTCTGCCCAGCCGAATACTATCGTAGAAAAGAACACCAAGATGCTGAATTCGTTCACGCTGAGTTCATATAGCCTAGTTAATATTAGGCATCACACAAGCGAAAGGTGAGGTCAAGTGAACTTCAAAAACGGCAAGCCAAAGAAAAACAGGTCGCTTACCATAGTGGTGGTGCTGGGAATTCTACTGATACTGTTAGCAGTAAGGATTAGCCGTGTACCTGGTCGTGTCAGTGTACAGTACGAAAACTATCAAGTAGTACAAGGCACCATTTCCAAAACAGTGTCGGGTATTGGCAGGGTCACGACTTTGTATAAAGAAACCGTCTTTGCCAGTAGCGGCGGGCAAATAACCCAAGTTAATGCTGTCATCGGCGACATCGTGAAAAAGGGAGACGTTTTGCTTAAGTTCACTAGCGGCAGCGAAATCAAGGCTCCCTTTGATGGAGAAGTGACCCAAGTTTACGTCAGAGTAAACGAATGGGTTAACCCTAGCGCGCGGCTAGCTGAAGTAACCGATTACATTAACCTCGAAATAACTGCTCAGGTCGACGAACTAGACGTCGCCAAAATCTCCAAGGGGCAGACGGCACGCATCGATATCAACGCTCTAGATGATGAAGAGCTAAGCGGGCCTATTACCAGTATTGCCAAAGAAGGAGTTTTCTCAGGCGGTATCACGACCTTTGCTATCAAGGTGGCCATACCAGACAGTAGCGGACTATTGGTAGGAATGTCTGCAGAGATCAAGGCAGAGGTGGCCCGGGCGCAGGACGTAATTGTAGTTCCTGTAGAAGCAGTACAGTACAGCGACAATCAACCATACGTGTGGGTTAAGTCCGCCGATGCTACACTAGAGCAGGTAAATGTAGAGCTTGGCCTGAGCGATGGTCAATTGGTGGAGATTAAAAGCGGTCTTACGCTAGGCCAGACTGTGTCCTACGAAAAACCCATGGTTGAGGAGCAGCGTAATTTCCGCCCAGGTCTTGGAGGGGCGAGATAGATGTCGGCGCTGTTATCCCTCGCTAATATCTGCAAGAGCTACGCAATGGGTGAAGAAGAGTATGAGGTCTTGCATGACGTTAACCTTACCATTGAGCGCGGCGAGCTCATCTCCATTTTTGGTCCTTCGGGTTCAGGCAAGACTACCTTAATGAACATCATAGGTTGTCTTGATGTACCTACATCAGGCGAGTACGTGCTCGACGGCACGCTAGTGGCTGACCTAGAGCCGCGCCAACTTGCTCGCATCCGTAACAAAAAGATTGGCTTTGTATTTCAAAACTTTCAGTTGTTGCCCCGCCTTAACACCTTTTCTAACGTCGAGCTTCCGCTGATCTACAGTGGTCTTAAGGCGGCAGAGCGCCGTCAGCGCGTGTTAGGGATGCTTGAACTCGTAGGGCTATCACACAAGGCGGAGAGCTTCCCTAACCAGCTTTCCGGAGGCCAACAGCAGCGAGTAGCTATTGCCCGTTCCATGGTGACTGAACCAAGCATAATTTTGGCCGACGAGCCCACCGGTGCCCTCGACCAAAAAACAGGCCAGCAGATAATGGATCTATTTAGACAGTTTAATCAAGCGGGACGTACTATCATTATGATTACTCACGACCCAATCGTAGCCGCTATTGCTAAAAGAACCGTGCGCATCCTAGACGGGCGCCTGTCAGAAGAGGGGGGTGCTATCAATGCTAAAAGAGATACTGAAGATGTCTGTAGATAATATCGTACACAACAAGACGCGTTCATTCTTGACTATCCTTGGCATCGTCATTGGCGTCGGCTCCATTATTGCACTCATGCTTATGGGCGATGGTGCCACCAGTAGCATTCAGTCACAGCTCTCTGGTCTCGGTGGCAACAAACTCACGGTAAGCATCACGGGCACACCAATCAAGAGCGGTCTATCCGAGCAGGATTTACAGGGTATGGCCACGCTTAACAACGTCACGGCTGTGTCTCCCTCCACGAGCGCTAGATCATCTGTGGTGTACGGCGATACCGCTAAGAAAAACGTGAGTATAGCCGGACGGAGTTACAGCTTCTTTGAAGCAGATAGTAGTTTGCTAAAAGCAGGCAGAGGCCTTAGTCGCCTAGACATTGAAAACCGTAGCCATGTAGCCCTGCTAGGCAGTAATCTGACCATGGAGCTGTTCGGCAACAAATCGCCAGTCGGTGCTAACATTACCTTAGGAGGGAGGGAATTTTTGGTTGTCGGGGCGCTAGCAAGCAGTGGAGGGTTTTCCTTCAGCTCGCTCGATGATAGTGTGGTGGTACCCTATAACACCGCAGAGCGGGCGCTAGGTGGTACCCGAGTTAACTCCATCGACGTTTTTTTCACTGAGGGCAGCCCAGTAACAGAGGTTAAGGCGGCTCTAAAAGTTAGACTCACCACGGTCTTTGACGGGCGCAATGATGTTTTCAGCATTTTTAACCAGCAAGACATGCTCGACATGATGGAAACAGTCACCGCCACCATGACTATGCTTCTAGCAGGCATTGCTGCTATCTCACTTTTAGTCGGCGGCATCGGGATAATGAATATGATGCTAGTCTCGGTCACCGAGCGCACCAACGAAATCGGTTTACGCAAGTCTCTAGGGGCAGAGCCACTGCACATTATGTTACAGTTTCTCATAGAGGCCGTAATCATCTGTCTGCTAGGCGGGTTCCTCGGAATTATCTTGGGAGGTCTCTTGGCCTACGCTGGTTCGCTCCTTATCGGCTTTGAGTTTGCCATTACCGCATTCCCTATTATTCTGGCGTTTGGTTTTTCAGTAGCTGTGGGGCTAATCTTTGGTATCGCTCCGGCTCGTAAGGCTAGCAATCTTAACCCCATCGATGCTCTGCGCTACGTATAACCCCAGAACGTTTATCCTGATTTGAGGTGAGAGAAAGTGGCACGCATTCTATTAGTGGACGACAACGTTAAGATCAGAAAACTAATGGAGATCTACCTCAAGCGCGATGCCTTTGAAGTGCTCCAGGCAGAGGATGGTACGGAGGCCTTATCTGTGCTAAAAAAGCACAATATTAATTTAATCGTAGCCGACATCATGATGCCAGAGATGGATGGCTACGAGCTCACGGAGCAGCTCAGGGACGCTGGGTTTACCATGCCCATACTGATGGTAACGGCCAAAGAAACCTATGCCGACAAGAAAAAGGGCTTTGAAATGGGCGCAGATGACTATATGACTAAACCCGTAGATATGGATGAGATGTTGCTCCGCATTAAAGCCCTGCTGCGCCGAGCGAAAATTAGTAGCGAGAATAGGCTAGTTCTTGGCGGGGTAGAGCTCGATTACGAAGCCCTCGAGATCAGGACCCCCAAGCAGGTCTACCTCCTGCCCAAAAAGGAGTTCTACCTCCTATTTAAGCTGCTCTCTCACCCCAAAAAAATCTTCACCCGTCAAGAGCTCATGGACGATATTTGGGGCTTTGATAGTGAAGTCGATGAGCGCACTGTGGACGTACATATTAAGCGACTCCGCGATAAATTCTCAGACCTTGAGGAGTTTGAAATAGTCACTGTCCGAGGGCTCGGCTACAAGGCAGAGCGAAAGGCATGAGAAAATCCGTTTATGCGCAACTCGTATGCATGCTCCTCGGCATTGTCTTCATAACCAATCTCGTAGTCTTTGTCACATTTGCCTTAACCACAGAACACACGATTTTTACTGAGATGGAAGATACCATCGGGGAACTCACCGCCAACGTTAAGGAACTGCACAGCTCTGGCCTGCTACCGCTCGACCGTGTTCCGGCCCTGCTTAACAATGGCCACATTAATGCTGCTCTCTACCAGAGCTTCGGAGACCTTCAGCAGGCCAGCGCCACACAAAGGTTCTTTATCAGGCAGGAGTTACTTCAGTTAGAGCATACCGACGAGATCCGGGCTTATCCGCTGCGCGCTAGACGGGCCTCACGCTTGCCAGCGGCTATACTCAAGCTAGACCAGTCGGGCGAACCCTACTACCTCTTGATATATCCAGATGTCCACAAGATCATGTTTAATTTCCGCGGCATCTTAGCGAAGGTCAACATTGCCTCCTTAATAGTAGGCTCATTAATGTTTCTACTTGCCGCCAAGTACATCGTTAAACCCATCAGGCAATTGGGCGAAGTAACTAAGAAGATCTCGCGTGGTGAGTTTAACGTCACAATTGCCCACAAGCGCAAGGACGAAATTGGTCAACTAATCGATGGGTTTAACACCATGGCCAAGGAGTTACAAGGCATAGAGATGCTCCGCAGCGACTTTATCTCAGCCATATCTCACGAGTTCAAAACTCCACTAACCTCCATTAAGGGCTATGCCAAGCTACTCGGCGACACCCATGACGAAGGGGAAAGACATGAATATGCCTCGATAATTGTAGCAGAGGCGGATCGACTCTCTCATTTGGCCAGCAACATCCTGTTGCTCAATCGCTTGGAGCACACCGGCGAAGAACTGCACAGAGAGAACTTCCGGCTCGACGAACAATTGCGCCAAGTCCTACTCCTACTCGAAAATCTCTGGAGCGAAAAGCAGCTAGAGCTAGAGCTAGAGCTCTTTGCCCTGACCTACTCTGGTAACAAGCAACTCCTGTATCAGTTATGGCTCAATCTTTTGGATAACGCTATCAAGTATTCGCCCGTCGGCGGCAAACTAGAAATTAACCTCACACGGGACAACGACAACGTGCAGTGCACCATCCGCGATTACGGCCCGGGCATCCCCGCGGAGCATCAGCGCCATGTATTCGATAAGTTTTACAAAGGAGATAAGTCGCGTGGCTCAATAGGCAACGGCCTAGGCCTCTCCATCGCCAAAAAAGTCGTCGACATGCACCAAGGTCAAATAACCCTAGAAAGCAGCCTTGGCCAGGGAACAAAAGTTATCGTACTTCTATAACACAAAGGGGTGTCGTAGGACACCCCTTTGTGTTATAGGCGTTAGCCAGGAACTTACGAGCCACCTAGTAGCGCCGTGATAAATCACGGTGGATATTCGCCGAAGACACCGTCCCATGCGACGCTACATCTATGGCCGAGATTCCAGCTCGAACCACTGCACACGGCAATTTACCACAAAACCCATCTTCTTCGCCAAACCCAACGACTTAACGTTATACATCCTTTGGCCTTTATACTTCACGCTTTCTCGCGTGCTGCTGTGCTTCCTGTCAGTAGCCCCCGTCGTAGCGGCCTAAGGTCAACGTCTTTGTGGCGTTGCCAACTGACGTAGCTAAGTAAAACCTCCGTTGCAAGGGGGCACTTTTATCACAGACCATCAGGCATTAAGCGTTGAGGTGGCACGCGCCGCTATTGCACTGGCCACCTCGCTGGCCCTGCACTATAGAGGCTACTCACCGTGATATATTACGGTGCCATACTTTCAACACCAGGATATTGTAGGATGTTTTTTCTGGCTACAACCAGAAACTTTTTGCTTTTATCAACGTATGAGTACGTGTACGCTATTACGAGGTCTATCAAGTTGCGATTGTTAACATATTAAGCAATGAAAAGGAAGAGGGGTATTACCATGGACAAAGAAACAACATATAAGAAAATCAAGACGGTCCTCAACACCGTTGTCTTAATAGGTATAGGAATTTACCTTATATTTGCTTTTACCAACATGAACTATGACTATACTCTCAACGACCAAGGTGTAACAATCTCGAGGGGTAAGGGCATTGATATTGCGTTTACCGAAATCGTAGACGTACAATACTTTGAGAGACTACCTGCTCTCTCTAATAGAGTAGGGGAGTCACTAGGCAACAGGCGCAACGGCACCTTTACCGTCGCGGGCATAGGCAGAGGCAAGGTTTATGTTACTGATATAACTAAGCCCGGCATCATAATCTTTACTGCAGACACCTTCTATGCCATTACTCCGCCTGACTCGCAGAATTTCTTCATTCAATTAGAGGCTATAATCAAATAACTAATGGCCGTCACCCAAATCCGGTGACGGCCATTAGTTTCTTCTCAACGTTCACTGCAAAGGCAAACTCCACCACCCGTGTAGGGGCACAGTGCTGTGCCCCTACACGAAAATGGTACTGAACTTGAACTAGAAGCTCTTGACTACCTCATCAACCAACGAGCCAACGTAGGCTACGGCTTCACGAATAGCCTCCCTGTTGGTCATATCCACGCCGGCCAGCTTGGCGAGTTCTAGCGGCTTCAGTGTGCCGCCGGCCCTCAGCACATTTACCCACCGCTCGGCAGCGGGAGCTCCCTCGGTGCGAATGGCTTTAGCCACAGCTGTGCCCACGGTAAGGCCGGCTGCATAGCTGTATGGGTACAAGCCGCGGTAGTAGTGCGCTTGGCGCATCCATACCATCCTAGCGCCCTCATCGATCTCCACTTCACCGCCCCAGAACTCATCGAGTATCTCGCCCTGTACCTTATTAAGCACAGTGGCCGTAATGGGCTGGCCTTTCTCAGCCATTACATAAGTGCGGCGCTGCAGTTCGCCCTCAATTAAGTGGCGCACAAAGTTGTGGTGGTAGCTCATCAGAAGCTGCATAATCAGCCAACGGCGCATGCGCACATCATCGCTCTGGGCTAGGATGTAATCTGCAACCAGGATCTCATTAATGGTCGAAGGCGCCTCAATAAAAAACATAGTCGGCCGGGTATTAGCTAAACGCTGATAGCGCTGTGCCATAACCCCTTGGCCAGCATGACCAAGCTCATGCGCCAGCGTAAGCGCATTGCGCATTTGGTTAGTCCAGGTCATGCTGATGTACGGGTGGACCCCATAAACCGAATTGCAGAACGCGCCCGTTCTCTTGCCTATGTTGTCGGCACGGTCTACCCAGCGATCCCTAAGGCCGGTAGACATAATCTCTGCGTACTCAGGGCCTAGCACCTTCAAGCCCCCCAGAACTAGCTCCGCAGCCTGCTCATAGGTGGTAGAGGGGCTAAACTCAGGATCTAGCGGTGCCTCGATATCGCAGTAGAGCATTTTATCTAGCCCGAGTACGCGTTTGCGCAGTTGAGCGTATTTACGCATATGCGGCGCAAGCTCCTCAAGAATAACATCGTGGATGTTATGGTAGATTTCCGTGTTTACTTCCTGCAGGTCTAGGAGCATGTGGATAGCTGAGTCAAATCCGCGTAGCTTGGCGGTAACCACGTTCTTTTTGACCTCAGTCCCCCAAGTAGCACCGTAGGTATGCTGGTATGGTGTCAGTGCCTTGTTCAATTCGGCATAAGCATTGCGCCGCAGCGTCATATCAGCGGCGGACTCATGGCGCCCTAAAGACATAGGGTGCATATTACCTGCGCTGTCGCTGACGGAGCCAAACGATAAGTCCGCAGTTCTAGAGCGTTCGTAGACTTCTACTGGCGAGTTCAACACCTGACCGAGTGCAGCTAACACCATTTCTGTTTCGGGGCTGAGTAGGTAGGGCTTCTTCTCAATCCATTTTTGGATGGTTATTGCATACGGCTCCAAGCCCGCTTCTTCTTGTAAGTACCCATCCAGCATCCCCTCAGGGAGGCTCAGTGCTTCGGATTGGATAAACGAGGTCTCAGCCTGTATTTGTGCTCCTACAGACGCTGCTTTTCCGGCGAGCACCTGATAACTAGGGTTTGTGCCGTCGCTCGACTGATTAAGCGAAGCGTATGACAGCACCTTGACGGCTCTTGTTTGCAGTGCTTCCTGGGCATCAAGGCATCCTAATAGCACCTTGGCCCCCTCGCCGAGCCTCCCCTTAAACGTAGTGACGTTGCTCACCAACTCCGGCAGGGCTCCTAATTCTGCTTCCCACGCTTCCACAGTAGCGAAAATGTCCGAGACGTCCCAAGTCTGCTCAACCGGAACTTCAGTACGTTTGAGTTGCTTCGACATTCAGTTTCCTCCTTTATTACTTTCTTGACTAGTTAATAGCCGATGTGGTATCCCATATGCTTAAGTTTCGATAAGCGAATGAGTGAGTCCTGCTTGGACTCACTCATTTTTACCCTACCGTATAAGCACCATATAAATAACGCTGTAGAGTACGCCGAGTATTAGTACTAAAGGCAGGACGATGCTGACAAAGGCGGCTATAAGCATGGCAGTTAAGTCACCCTTTTCCAGCTCTACCTGTTCCATTTTACTAAAGTGTTCATCCAGCTCTTCTTGGGTCTTTTTCTTAGGTAGACGCTCCAGCAGTCTCTTGAACAAGCGGTCCCCCCCTATCCAGTGGGTAATGGCAGGCCACGAAATGTCCTGGTTTATACTCTCTCCACTCCGGCACGACAGCGATGCATTTCTCGTTAGTGTATTTGCAGCGGGTGTGGAATTTGCAGCCACTAGGCGGATTTATGGGGCTCGGAATATCGCCCTTAATAAGCGCAAGCTCTTTTCCGGATTCGTCTTCAGTAGTCGGTATGGCCTCCAACAGAGCCTCGGTATAGGGATGAAGAGCATTGCGGAAAACTACGTCCGAGCTAGCTAGCTCAATTACATTCCCCAAATACATCACGGCGATACGGTCACTGATGAATTTTACAACACTCAGGTCGTGGGAAATGAACAAATAGGTTAGTTTGTTTTGCTCCTTGAGGTCGACCAAGAGATTAATAATCTGCGACTGTATAGATACATCCAGCGCGCTAACGGCCTCATCGCAGACCACAAATTTAGGTTGAACAGCCAAAGCGCGGGCAATGCCAATTCTCTGACGCTGCCCACCCGAGAACTGATGTGGATAACGATGGAGCATGTAGGGCTGTAGGCCGCATTTCTCCATGATGTCTAATACGTATTTCTCCAGTACTTCTGTGCCGCTCCTGAAAATGTTGTGCGCCGTTAAGGCCTCGCTTATCACTTGTCCCACAGTCAGGCGGGGATTCAGGGAGGAGTAGGGGTCTTGAAAAATGATCTGAAGCTCCCGGCGCAGTACACGTTGCTCCTCGCCGGTCAGCTGACCCAAATCAATCCCCTCATCTTGCATCTTGTCCACAGTACTAAAGCTTGCCTTGGAAGAACACTTGGTACGCACGTCTGTCAATGCTGCGCGTGCTCTGTCCAGTGTGGCTTTCGCTTTCTCTAGTGCCACGGTCAAATCCACGATCTCTCTGCTGTAGCTGCCTAGTTTCTGATTAGCCGCTGGGCTTCTGTTTGCCAATTCGGCCAGTGTGTCCCTTTTAAGGGACAAGTCATACAATTGTTGGGCTAAGGAGAAGTGCACAACGCCAGCGTTGTATTCATCCATTAACACACGGGATACTTCCTGAAGATCATCGGCAAGAACTAGGCCGCCAGCGATGCGAACAGCGTCATAGTACCTAGCAATCACTGCTTTAGCGCGTCCGCTAAGCTTAGCTTTATCATCTAACTTTTTGCGCAGCTGGTCATATTGGGTCAAAATCCTTGGCAGCTGCTTAATGGTTCGCTTCACATATCTAGGCTTAAACTCCTCCAGCGTCCTGCCGTAGTATAGGGTTGTGCCTCCGGACTGCATGTACAATTGGAGAATTACTCTGCCCAACGTGGATTTGCCACAACCACTTTCGCCAACCAGACCGAAGGTTTCACCTTCATATATGTCAAAGGTAATATCGTTGTTGGCCTGTACATACAATTGCTTGCGCTGGAAAATAGAAGCTTTCTTAATGGGAAAGTGCTTAGTCAGGTTTTCGATGCGGAGTAGTACCTTCTTATTCTCCACGGTTTCTCACCTCCTTTTGAGGATAGAAGCATCTGACAGACTGTACTGCACTTACATGCGTCAGCGCAGGTTCTTGTTTTTTACACAAATCGTCCGCATATTTGCATCGCGGCCCAAATTTGCAGCCGGGGGGCAGGGCGAGTGGGTGAGGCACCGTGCCCGGGATCGCATCCAACCGCTTGTCCTGCTTGCGGGTGAGGAGTGGAATAGACTTAAGCAGCGCTTCGGTGTAAGGGTGAGAATAGTTGCTACGAACTTTGAAAATATAGTCTACCGGTGCCAATTCCACCACTTCGCCACAGTACATCACAGCGACGTCGTCGGCCATCTGGTTAACTACGCCTAAATTATGGGTGATAAACATAATGGAGGTACTGAACTTAGCCCTCAGTTCGTTCATCAGGCGCAGTATTTGCGCCTGAATGGTTACATCTAGGGCGGTAGTAGGTTCGTCGGCAATTAACAGCCGGGGACGGCAGGCTAGAGCCATAGCAATCATCACGCGCTGGCGCATCCCACCTGAAAGCTGATGCGGGTACTGCACGACCATCTGTTCAGGGTTGGGGATTTTCACCGCGTCCAGCATCTCTATCGAACGAGCATTTGCTTCTCTCTTGGTCATTCCTTGGTGAAGCATGAGTGGCTCGCTGATTTGGCGGCTGACAGTAAAAACAGGGTTTAGTGAGGTCATTGGCTCCTGAAAGATCATGGAGATGGAGTTCCCGCGGATTTTGTACAATTCGCTTCTCTCGAGGTGGGTGATATCTCTGCCATCAAAGGTTATTTTGCCGTCATAGATGCGTTGGTTGTTCTCAAATAACTGCAGAATACTCAAGGCCGTCTGGCTCTTTCCGCTGCCCGACTCACCCACGACCCCTAAGGTCTTTCCATGGTCCACACTTAAGGAGGCCCCGTTAACAGCCTTAATCAAGCCGCGGCGGGTATCAAAATAGGTGTGCAAGTTGCTAATATCTAGTAGGCTCATCTTCCTCCCCCCTACTTCTCATTTGCTTTCGGGTCCATAGCCTCACGCAGCGCATCCCCAATAAGGTTGACACTGAGTGCAGCCATAACCACGAACAAGCCTGGAATCAGCCATCTCCACCAATAGTACTCCAGTACCGCAGCGGTTTGCGCTCCCTGCAGCATATTGCCCCAGGAAGGAGTGGGGGCGGCCACGCCGAAGCCAAGAAAGGAAAGACCGGCTTCGATCAGGAGAGAACTAGCATAACTGAGAGTGACACTTACAATGACCAAATTGAAAATATTGGGCAGGATGTGGCGGAGAATAATGTTGTGTTGCTTCACGCCTAGTGCTCTGGCCGCCAGTACAAAGTCCTTCTCGCGCTCGAGCAGAATCTGGGCACGCACTAGACGAGCCAAGCTTGGCCACGTTAAGACACCTATAATCACCATAATCATATAGAGTCGGTACATTTCCGACACCTTGCCAACTACTACTGCCGACAGCGTAATCGCGATGGGTAAAAAGGGAATGGCCGTGACTACATCAGTAATGCGCATGAGGATCATGTCGACCTGGCCGCCAAAGAAGCCAGCTGTCATGCCAAAAAATAAGGCGATAATAACAGAGATGACTACAGATATGGCACCTACAGCCAAGGAGATGCGCCCACCGTGAATCAAGCGGGTCAAAAGGTCGCGTCCAAATTCATCGGTGCCGAATATAAAACCTTTGAGGCCCCAGGCGCTAATCGAACCATCAGCGCCCACGGCGTAGTTTTGAAACATATTGGAGTAGATTTCAACGTGTTTCTTTTTTTGCACGCGTTGGGGAAGATCCAATTGATTGTAGTGGTTTGCGCCCCAATAAAGGACTTCGCCGGCATCTGTCAAAACTGCCAGGTTATTTTTGCCAGCGTCTAAAGCCATTACCTTACCTTGAAATTCAGGGATTTTCAAGATATCGTACTCGTTGTCGCCCCAGATGTGTAGCTTACCGCGGTCATCCAGAGCCAAAACGGCGCGATAAGAGGCCGTAATGTCCACAATATTGAACGTGCCATCCTGCATGTTACGTGGGACATCCGAAAAGGCGTTACCCTTAATGCCCGTGACAGCCACGGTGCCGTCGTCGAGCAACAGCGCCATGTTATGGGGGCTCGCCGCCACCTTGACGATATGCCCCTGATACGCTTCCGGCACAATGTCTAATCTGTTAGACATTGTGCTGCCCCACACAAACAGTTCGCCGTCTTCAAACAGCACTGCCGAATATGCTTCGCCACCGATTAACATGGCAACTTTTTTGCTAGACAGCTTGCCTAGCAGCAAATTGGGAGCTTCAGCTTGCTTAAAGTTGTTAAAGCCCCACCCATACAACTTCCCCTGCGCGTCCACGGCGAGGATGTGACGATCGCCCGCTACAACCTGCACAATCTGGGCGTTCTGTACCTCCGGGGGGATCGTTAGTGCCGATGTGGAGACTCCTTCCAAAATATAGGCTGGCTGTGTGCCCCAAACATACACCTTTCCACTGTTGGATAAGGCTACAGAGAAGGAAATTCCGGAGGAAATCTGTTGGACACCCTCTTTGACTAGCTGGGAGGGAAATCGGAGGTAGTTGTAGCCCGGAGCAATATTACGCAGGGCGGTCTCAACATAACTTAAATCCATGGGTTTAACGTAGGAGCCGACAAAAGAAAATCCGAGAATTAAAATAAGACCGATAACACCGGCAAGGCCTAACTTATGGCGCAGAAAATTTTTGAAAATGGTCTTACCGGGGGTCTGCAGGGCTTCCTCTTCTAAGACAGATACCAATGCTCTGTCGCGTATAAACAACCGACTGAACATTCCGTAAAAGGACTTGCCTAGCTTCCTCAGACTTGATTCCCCTCGCGTAGAACTCAGCACTGGTCTATTCTCCATTTGTCTCACTCCTATTCCAGCTTGATGCGGGGATCAACAAGTCCATAAGTTATATCAGCCACAAAGTTAGCTGTAATACTAAGGCTGGCGAAGAACAGGTTCATGGCACTGACTAACATGAAGTCGCGATTGAGTAGTGCTTTGACCAGTACTTGGCCGATACCATTCCACGCGAAGACAGTTTCTGTAATTGCTGAACCGCTGAATAGAGAAAACACTGAGAAAATAATAATTGTAGAAATCGGAATTAAAGCATTTCTAAATGCGTGCGAATATATTACAACCTTTTCCGCAAGTCCCTTAGAGCGCGCCGTCCGGATATAATCCTGGCTAAGCGCGTCAATCATAGCGTTGCGCACATACCGGATGGTTCCGGCAAGGCTGATAATGGTCAGGGTTATGACAGGCAAGGCCATATACCTCAGCCAAGAGACATAGTAGGCAAAATTTTTGCCATAGGCTGTGAGGGGCATGCCGCCCGGTGGCAGCAGCTGTAAGTTAATGGCCACCACATAAATCAGGGTTAGGGCCACAAAGAACGAGGGCATGGAGTAAGTTACTAAGGAAAATACCTGCCAGAAATTATCGAAACGGGAGCCCCGCTTAACGGCGCACATAATGCCAACTGGCAAGGTGATAGCAAGTTCTAGAATAATAACAAAAATATTTAGTATAACGGTATTCCGCATCGGTTCACTGATGGCGTCCTTTACCGGGCGGTTAGAGAGTGAAGACCAGCCTAACTCACCGGATAGGGTGTTGCCAATCCATCTAAAATATTGTTCGGGATAGGATTTGTCCAGCCCCAGCTTAACTCTCATTACCGCTTCAGCCGCTTTATACTGTTCGGCCTTCAGGCCAGGCCCGAGCATCATCCGCACTGGATCGCCCGGCATAAACTTAAGGAGAGCAAAAAGTAAAATTGTCACCAAGACTATAACTGGTATCAAGGAGATTAGTCTCTTTATAATGTACTTTAACACAACAGGAGCCTCCTTTTTAGGCAATTTTCCGGGCCCATAATTATCGAGGATAATCTGGGCCATCCCAAAAGAAAGGGGACAGCGCAAGCCATCCCCTTTTTCTTGGTAGCCTGGTAGCATATTAGATTAACACCAACCCTTGTTATTTAGAGATATCGCAGATAATTGCTGCCCAGGTGGAAAACGGAGTGGTGTTAACGCCCTTTACGCCTGCGCCAAAGACATCATAATACTGATTGGAGTACAAAGGTATAATGGGGAGAATTTCATACCAGCGCTTCTGGAACTCCAGCCAAGCAGCTGAGAACTCAGTCACTTGAGTGGGCTCGAGGCTTCTCATCTTGATCATTAGTGCATCTAGCTCAGGATCGTTGACTTGGTTGGCGTTCTGCCAAGTACCAAGGAAGTCGCTATGGAAGCTATAATAAGGATCAAAGGTAGCGCCAAAGTTGGTAGCTAGGTTGTAGCTATGGTAGACTCTCTCTTCGGGCTTAAGTTCATAAGCATAGTAATAGTTGTCTAATAAAGCATCAAAGTCGCCCCTTGCAATGGTGAAATCAATGCCGGCTAGCGGTGTGTTAGCCTTGAACTGGATTTCAACGTTATCGGTTACCGTGTTATCTTCGGTGCCGAAGTGCTTAATCACAAGTTTTTCCTTCTTGGCATTATAGCGCAAGTAGGTCCCGGCCGCGTTTGCCTTGGCGGGGTCAAAGGAGGTCTTGCCGTCGGCTTCAAACTTCCATTCGGTCTGGTTGAGAAGTTCATTGGCCTTGGCAATATTACGGACAAAATGTGGGAAAGCATCGATAGCAGCCTTATTCTTCGTGTACATCCACTGTGCTAGACCATAGTACCCATTGGTAACCGAGCCGTAGCCACCCAGCACGTTGGAGATAATCTCGTCTCTGTCCATAAGATAGGCCAGAGCGTGGCGCACTTCGGGTATAGCTGTTGCGCCGAAGTCGCAATGCATAAATACGCCACCGAAACCGTTACGGGCGTAGTAGTTAACAGAAGTGGTTTTGGAAGCCTTGGCCTTTTCAATCTTCTCGCCCTCGATAACGCCAGTCACCAAGTCGATTTCACCGTTGATAACCTGGTCAACATCGGTGGTCATGTTAATAGACTTTATGACTACATAAGTAAGCTGAGGCTTCTTGTTTTCGAAGGTGCCCTTGAAGTTCTCATTGATCTTCACAGTCACCGCGCTATTTTCGAAGCTAACAAATTTGTATGGACCGGAGGTGACAGTGGGTTTAAAGCGTTCAGTGGTAGCAACTGTAGAAGCAGTCTTTACCAGGTCAAGGCCGGCAATCTTAGCGCCGTCAGCGTTAATGTCTAAAGTGGCGCCAGGCGCCCATACAGCCATCGGAGCAGGAATAAACGACGCATAGTTAGTCTCAAAGAAATAGGGGAGCTCTTCGGCATCAATAGTGACGGAGAAGCTGTAATCATTAATGAGCTTAACGCCCTTGAAACGATCGACCTCGCCCTCATAATAGTCTTGGTAGCCTATTAGGCCTTCACCAACGGTGCTGGTTGCGCCTGCCTCTGTCCAAGCCGGGGAAGCATACCAAAGAATATAAAATACATAGTCTTTGGCCGTTACGACGGTGCCATTGTTCCATTTCATGTCTTTATGTAAGTCAAAGGTGTAGGTCTTGTTGCCAACAGTGTCAATCTCGGTCTTAAGATTCTTTACGACTGTCTTATTTAGGACGATCTCGCCAGTAGGTGTAGTAGAATAAGTCTCGTAACCCGAGATAAGCTCCCGCACCCACACATCGTAGGCGCTGTCACCAAAACCGGAAAGGAAGTTGCCTGATATTTCCGAGCTACCTACTACAAGCGTGGTCTCAACAGCGGGGGTTTTTTCGGCACAGCCGGCCAAGGATAGTACCAAAACTAGTACCAGCAGCAGCGAACCTAATTTTATCACTCTTGTTCCTCCTTATAATTCCATTTGGTGTAATACACCCCGAGATATATTTTAGACGGTCATACCGTACTAAAACCATGTTTGAATAAATCTGATTACCATCTATCTCTTTAAGTTATACATCAATGTATAAATACCTGCAGTCATTGAGGGAAAAACACAAATATTCTCAGTTTTTTGATAAATACTTCGTTTCCTGTCTTCCCCCTACCATAAGAGATATCATCTTTACAATAAATTTATGCCTCTGATGCTTGCTACGAGACACGACACGCCCAGATAAGAAAGGCCCACGCGCAAGCGCGGGGCCTTAGTCTCTTATGTTCCCAAGGGTAAGGGCAGCCTCAGGAAAAAAGTCGTCTCCTCTTCGTTGCTATCTAATTCGATGCTGCCTCCATGTAGCTTGGCCAAATTGTAGCTTATGGCTAGCCCCAGTCCAGTACCGTGGTCCTTGGTCGTAAAGAATGGTGTACCCAAAAGCTTCTTCACCTCAGGCGTTATACCAGGGCCCTTGTTTGTCACAGATACGATAGCATCCTTGTCAGTGTGGTAGGTGCATATATCAACTTGGGTGTCATGCGTACTGGCTTCAATGGCGTTAATGGTTAGGTTAAGCAGAATCTGTCTCAATTCTGGCTCACTTAAGAGTACCTCGGGGGTATTGGACACATGTAGGCAGATCTCCCTCTGAAATTCTAAGGCTTTGGCCCGTAGCATAGGGAATATGCGTTCTATCACATCATTAATGCTGCCTAGCTTTTGCTCGTCAGGTTTTGTCTTGGCTAGAGCAAGGAACTCAGTAATAATTCCATTGGCCCTATCTAACTCAGATATCATCATGTTGAATTGGTAGGCGCTGTCGGGGTACCGGCCCTGAAGTAGCTGCAAAAAGCCGCGCACCACAGTCAGGGGGTTGCGAATCTCATGCCCCACACCGCTAGCCATCTGGGCGATGACATTGAGTTTATCTAGCCGTTGCATTTCACGCTCTAGGGCCCGCTGTTCTGTCAAATCAGTGGTGACTACTAACGCGCATTCCTCACCGTTTAGTTCCATGAGAGAAGCTGACATAATCCCTTCGCGAACCCCTCGTGACTTGGTGTGAAATTGGCGTGGCCGCTCTTTAAAGGGGAGCTGTCGTGCTTTAAACACATCGGTCATAGTTTCCGCTCCGGGAGTTGTTGGTAAGCCCATTTCCTTAGGCGTTTTACCGATCACCTCATCCCTAGTGTAACCAATAGCATCTATCCAGGCCTCGTTCACCTCAAGATAGCGGTCGGTTCTTAAGCATCTGATGGACATAATAGTAGGACTCGTATTAAAAATTGTGGCGAATTTCTTCTGAGTGCGGGCGAATTCAAGTTCCGCCTCCTTCTTCGCCGTAATATCGTTAAAGAATATAGAGATCCCCTGGGGAGATGGATATACATATACATCAGCCCATTTGTTGGTGTAAGGCAAGAGAATCTCAAAATGCTCAGATACTCTCTGGTTCATTACCGTATGAAGCTTTTCATAAGCTAGCGACTCTCTAAGGGCAGGAAACATATCCCATATACACTTGCCTAACATGTCATCGGGACGGATCGACTTAATGTGTTTGTCGGCAGCCTTATTCATGTATGTAAAGCAGTAGTCAGTATCCAGAAAATAAAAAATGCTGCTTATGCTTTCTAATATATGCGCGAGATTCTCGTTGGCTTTAATCAGAGCGTGCTTGGCCCTCATCTTATTCGTCACATTCCTTAGGGAAAATAACAGCATATCGACTTCCCCGTGCTCATCAAATATCGGCGACAATGCCCACTCCCAATGAATTATCTCCCGGTCGGAAGCGTCCGCGCTCCCAAACAGTCGGCCAACGGATTGCACAGGCAACCGCGTCTCTAGCGCCTGCCTAAATAAGACAATGACTTCAGACGGATAAAGAACAAAATGGTTCTTCCCAGGGAAAAAGTCCCGTGAGCGGTTATCCGACTTAGCGTACGTCTCATTGACCTCTATATAGTTAAACTCCTTGTCCAACAGGGCAATAGCGAGGTGCGGCATGTTAAACAACGGCTCATACAGCCTAGATCTTTTCTCCGTATCGTTCAAACGTCATCCCTCCTCGCAAAGAATTCTCCTTTAATACTAGACGACTAAGCCCACAATGTGAAGCACAAATTACCGACAGCAAATTTAGTATCGCGCCTCCATAGATCGGCGAAAAACGGATAGAGCCTCGCAGCTCTATCCGTTTTTTTATTGCTCATCACCATGATTCAACTGCCAAGTGATGCCAAACTTGTCCGTATAAGAGCCATAGCACTTGCTCCAAAAGGTTTCTTGTAGCTCCTTATCAACTGTGCCGCTTTCGCTGAGAGTGTTGAAAACGGTGCGAATCTCGTCGCTGTTATCACTTACAAAGGACAGGCTGATATTATTACCTACAGTAAAGGGCATACCGGGGAAGGCATCGGAAAACATCACTAAACTTCCGCCAAACCTACGTGGGTCCCCCGGCCATGACCGAAGAGATACTACACTTATCTAGATTATCCTCCGCAGACGAATCCATAGGCGCGCTCAGGCCCTGTAGGTAAGCCGCCAGCCACTCGCTGTTCTCCTTTAAACTAGATGGAATAAACTCGCATAGCATCTTCATGTATTTATCTTAGTTTGGCTCGTGCCATCATTCACTGCGAAGCCGGGCTTTTGCCCTCCGGCGGCGATAACTCCCCTACTGCAACGTGGTATACCACGTTGTGCTTCCAATTCTATAATTACAATGCCCTGTGACAAGAGGAGTGGCAAGGCGTTACGCGGTTATAAAAGTTTAGTTTGGCCTGCAATTGGTGAATCGCTGCCGATTGACTACCAAGTGTCGCACCATTCAAATAGCCAGCTCCCTCACAGCAGCGGGGGTGGCTATTTCCGTGCTCTTCGTATTTCTAAATTTCTTTACCCGTCCTATGGTGGAAGGATTTGTCGAAATTAAGGCGAAGACTATTACGTTTGACAAATCTCCTAAGGGGGGCTTTGAGTGTCTAGTGCTATCACCAATACTAACAAGATAATGGCCGAGGCACTGGCAGAGCAGTGCCTCTCAAGTGACCGCATTCGTTTTGCGGTCACTTTTATTATGGAGTCCGGCATCAAGGTCTTGCTCGATCCCTTGCAGCGCGCCGCCGAGAGAAACATACCCATAGAGATTATCACCGGAACCTATATGCAGGTTACCGAGCCCTCGGCTCTTTATCTCTTACGTCATAAGCTGGGGGATAGGCTGCAACTCAGGCTCTACGAGTCCGGCTCGCGCTCCTTCCACCCTAAGGCCTATTTCTTCTATAAAGGAAGAGAAGCATTAGCTTTTGTAGGTTCATCCAATATCTCGCGATCCGCCCTCAAGACCGGTGTGGAATGGAACTATGGTCTTAAGAGATCATTAGACCCCACATCCTTTGACGCCTTCGAGACTGCTTACCTCGCCTTGCAGAAGGATTCAGCAGACGCCGATGACGCTCTGTTGCGAAGGTACGCCAAGCACTGGAGAAAGCCCAAGCAAATCTACAAAATGGATGATCCAGAGGACGAACTATACCAGGTTCTACCCATTGTCGAGCCGCGCGGAGCGCAGATCGAGGCACTCTACGAGCTGCAGCGCACCCGCGAAGACGGCTTCGACAAGGCCTTAGTGGTAGCGGCAACTGGCCTAGGCAAGACGTATCTAGCGGCTTTCGATTCCATCGGCTTCTCCCGCGTACTCTTCGTGGCCCACCGCGAGGAAATTCTCATTCAGGCGGAGAAGAGCTTTCGCTCCATTCGCCCCGGGGCATCTACTGGCTTCTTCATCGGGGCCAACCGCAATACCGATGCAGACCTTATTTTCGCCACAGTCCAGAGCATCGGCAGGGCTGAAACCGCCTCAACCTACTTCGACTCAGAGGCCTTTGATTACATAGTGGTAGACGAGTTCCATCATGCCGCAGCCGGCAGCTACCAGAGTATACTCAACTACTTCAAGCCACGCTTTCTCCTGGGGTTAACCGCTACCCCAGACCGCATGGATAATAAGGACATTTACGCCCTATGTGAACACAACATCGCTTATGAGGTTTCACTAAAGGGCGCTATAAATAGGGACTGGCTAGTACCGTTCCGTTACCTCGGCATTTACGACTCCACCGACTACGACGCCATCGACTTTAGGCATGGCAGCTACGATCTAGAGCAACTAGAGCAAAGCCTCTCCCGCGTCGAGAGGGCCTCCCTGGTATTTGAGCATTACCGTCGGCAGCAACGCGGCAGAACCCTAGGCTTCTGCGCTAGCATCAAGCACGCCGAGCAAATGGCCGCCTACTTTTTTGCCAATGGAGTCAAAGCAGTCTGTGTCACCAGCAATACATCCGGGCCTCACTCCATGGATCGCGCAGCCGCCATTCAGGCCCTAAAGGATAAGCAAATAGATATCGTCTTCTCGGTGGATATCTTTAATGAAGGGGTTGATATCCCCAACGTCGATATGGTCCTGTTCCTTAGACCCACCGAGTCCTACACCATTTTTATGCAGCAGCTAGGCCGGGGCCTCCGAAAGTCCGACGGCAAGGATAACCTCGTCGTCCTAGATTTCATAGGCAACTACAAAAAGGCCCACCTCAAACCAGCCTTCCTAACCGGAAATGTAGGCTTCGAGATTGAAACAGGTGGTACCAAGATTACCAACCTCGATCTACCCGATGGCTGCATCGCCGACTTCGATCTGCAGTTGATTGATCTTTTCCGGAAGCTAGAGTGGCGCGAGCCTATCAAGGTACAGCTGGTCGACGAGTACAAGGAGCTCAAGGCCAGACTCGGGCATAGACCCACACGCGAAGACATGCACATGCAAGGAGGGCTACTCTTCCGGCTTTATTACCAAAGGTTCGACAGCTGGCTAGGTTTCCTTAACGATATGGGCGACCTCACGGTTGACGAGCAAGCGTGGCTAAATACTCCTGCCTGGGGATTCCTACGTGAGCTAGAGCGCACCAGCATGGCCAAGTCATACAAGATGCCTACTATCCTGACCTTTCTCAAGGGCGGTAACATTATGGGCTCCGTAACCCTAACCGAAATAGGCCGTTCGTTCCAAGAGTTCTACGCTATACCCAAGCACCAAATCGACTTTCAAGACCAACGCCACGCCGGCTGGGAGAACTGGCCACTACCAAAGTACATGAAGCTGGCCGAAGATAACCCCGTCCACTTCCTTTCCGAGGGGCGCAACGGCTATTTTTCCTATAACAAAGCCACAAAAGAGTTCAGCATAATTGAACCCGTTAAACCTTATCTCTCTCCTCTATTTGCTTCACACGTGGCAGACATACTCAAATACAAAACGGCGGATTACTTCCGCCGTCACTACTAGAGAGGTGTATAGACGATGACAACTATAACCTACAACAAAGCGGTGCGCGACCGCATCCCCGAGATCATCCGTGCCTCTGGTAAAGAGTGCACAGTCGAGCAAGTCTCCCCTGAGAAGTGGCTGGAGTTGCTTAACCAGAAGCTTGGCGAAGAGGTAGCGGAGTACCAGGCAGAGCCTAGTCTTGAGGAACTGGCGGATATACTTGAGGTTATGAGGGCCATTGTCTCACTAAGAGGGGAGACGTGGGAGGACTTAGAGAGGGCACGGGTGGAGAAGGCGAAGAAGCGTGGGGGGTTTGAGGAGAGGGTGGTACTTCATCAGGTTGTTGATTCTACAACCTCGGTATCAAGCAGAGTCATACCCGTTGAGGTGAAAAAATGAAGCAAATCATTGTACCGCCATACGCACCTGTCCTGATGGAAGCCACGCGCGCAATAGGGTATTCCCTTGAAGCTGCTGTTGCAGATATCATCGATAACAGCATAACTGCGGGTACAGCCAAGATCGACATCAATTTCTTTCCTATTGGCGATTCATACGTTTCTATACTCGATAACGGTGTAGGTATGGACGAAGAACGGATAATTGAGGCCATGCGATACGGTGGAAGTAGAAGTTCTTCCGAGGAGAGAGACAGTACAGATCTAGGTAGATTCGGGCTCGGGCTTAAAACAGCATCGCTATCTCAATGTAGGCGACTAACTGTAGTATCAAAGAGGAAAAGACGTTACATAGGAGCACAGTGGGATCTAAGTCTCATAGCCAAAACGAAGAAATGGTCACTGAAGGTACTCTCTTCTGATGACGTAATGACGTATCCCGGTGTTGAAGGGTTATCAGTGTATGATTCAGGTACTTTGGTTATCTGGCAGGATCTAGATAGAATGATGAGTGGGGAGGTGAACGTTGACACTGCACTTGGTGTAAAAATGGATGCCGTAAGGGATCACCTTTCTCTGGTTTTTCACAGATACCTGTCCGGGGAGACCGGGTTGAAAAAAATGGCCATAACCATAAATGGCCTTCCTGTCATGCCAGCTGATCCGTTCTTAGTAGCTAAGAGTACGCGCATTATGGACGATGAAACCATATTGGTGGCCGGACAAAAAGTCATTGTCAGACCCTATATTTTACCTCATCTATCCACGCTCTCGGCCAAAGAAGTCAGTGTCTTGGGTGGCAAGGATGGTCTGCGCCAGCAACAAGGTTTTTATGTTTACCGGAACAAACGTCTCCTGGTTGGCGGTACCTGGTTCAGGATGATGAGGCAAGGTGAGTTGTCTAAGCTCGCACGAGTAAGGGTAGACATCCCTAACTCGTTAGACCACTTATGGACACTAGACATCAAAAAGTCCACAGCAGTTCCACCAGAAGCCGTCAGAAAGAACCTTGGCTCCATCATAGATAAGATAGCAGCAGGGAGTAAACGCACATGGACTTATCGAGGGAAAAAAGAGACAGATGACTCTAGAATTCGCATATGGAACCGGTTTGTTACTCGTGAAGGGGGAGTTGTGTATTCCCTGAACCGGGACCATCCCCTCATTGAAGGTTTACATACGTTGTCCGTTGCCCAAAGACAAATATTCGAGCAATTGTTACTTCAGATTGAGCGGGGTTTACCCCTCCAACAATTGTTCGTAGATCTGAACAGTGACAAACAAGTGGTCAACGAAACAGAGATATCGAAAGAGGCTTTCATATCCAGCCTCAGCAGGCTACTAGCCGATTGTAGGAACGTGCTCTGAGCATTCTTGTTATTCTCTACGGCTACGGTTATAGCAAATCTGCCTGTCTGCGTGAATCCAAGACTTAGGCCGCCAGCTCCGGCGAACAAGTCTAGTACCTTATACTTATACTCTATATTACCCATTTCCATATCTCCATCCTTCTGAAGCTGCTCTTTCAGCGAGTTGAAGTAGTCTCTGGCTCTGATATGAGTTCGGTAACTTGGATGGAATTTGACAAGCCATTCTTATTGCTATGTTGTCATCCTGAGATGAAATCAGCCTCTTTTCCATGATAAATGGTTGGAGAGCAATCCAATATGCTACTCCTAATTCAACCACCTGGGTTTGCGCCTCAATGCCCGAGACAACGTACTGATCCTTCTTTGCATCTCGAGCTTCAGATTTAATCTCTGCAACATCTTTCAGTACAGCTTCAATTTCAGAACTTAAGGACACGGGCAACGCCTTGACTTTTTTCCAGCAGTCTTCGCACATTGGAATATGGGGATTGTCTGGGGGACTAGATGAGGAAGAGCCGGATGAGTCGAGAGGCTCACGTCCGGTTCTGGGAGGGCCTGGGGGTGAGAGTCCCCCGGGCTACTCGGCGAGCATTTTGCTTTTCGGATGCGGGGTGATAAGAATGAGAGGGGGGCGGATGCTTGCTCCATCGCATCTGCGGACGCGAATGTGGTTATTCAAGGGGCTAGCAGGAAGTCAATGATATTGACGCTTCGTATGCCGTTGTAATCGCTGTAAACTGTTCTATCCATCGTGAGGATAACTTTTTCATAGTGATCGGTGATGGCCTGCAGGGGACGCAGCTCGCGGTTTCTTGTGTGCTCGTCCATGATGGTTGCGCAAACTTGGTAATATACTTTTTTGTCTGCCCTGGTTGCTACGAAATCGACCTCGAATGCCCCGACTTTGCCAATAGACACATCAAAGCCACGGTTTAACAGCTCGAAGTAGACGACATTTTCGAGGATGTGACCGTAGTCGGTGTTTCTGAATCCGGTTAATTGGTTACGGATACCAGTATCCACGATATAGAATTTCTCTAAAGTCTTAAGGAAGAGCTTGCCTCTGAGATCGTAGCGGTTGGCGCGATAGATAATGAATGCGCTTTCAAGCATCTTAAGGTAATTGTCGATGGTGTCGCTTGTGGTCTTTCTGCCACTGCTGGTTAGGTAGTCGCTGATTTTTTTCGTGGATACAGTGCTTCCAATATTGGCAGCGAGAAACCTAAGTACACTCTCGAGCAAAGCAGGGTCTCTGACCCTGTTTCGTTGTATAACATCCTTCATTATCACAGTATTATAGATACCAGTGAGAAATGGTGCGATGGTATCGGGGTGTTCCTTCAATTCCACCACAAGCGGAAGGCCCCCATGCCTCAGATAGGCCTCAAAAAGTGCAGTGACGTCATCAGCCGAAGTGGAGTTGGTGAAGTCAAGATATTCCTTAAACGATAAGGGCTGCATCTTGATTTCCACATATCGACCGGAAAGCAATGTGGACAACTCAGAGGATAAGAGATAGGCGTTAGAGCCTGTAATGTAAATATCGACATGTGAGTCAACAAGAAAAGAGTTAATGGCCTTTTCCCAGGAGTCCACTAGTTGCACTTCGTCGAGAATGAGATAGTACTTTCCCTTACTGGTGGCCATCTTGCCTTTGATATGCTCGTATAATGCTTTGTAACTCATGATGTCTTCAAATTCTAAAGCTTCAAAGTTGATGCGAATGATATGGTCAGCCTGTACTCCGCTGTTGAGCAAGTACGTCTCAAACAATGAGAGTAGGGTAGACTTACCGCAACGCCGAATACCTGTAACAACTTTTATGAGCGGCTTGTCTTTGAACTTTATGAGTTGGTTTAAGTATAGATCGCGATTTTTCACAATACATCACCCCCATGCTAAGAGTATACTCAAGAAATAAGTATTATGCAAAAAGTTATTAGATTATACTCTAAAAAGTTCGAGGGGAGGGTGCTAATGCGGACAAGGTTCTTACTGAGTAGATATAGCCTCGGTTCTCAGTTCATCGCCGTTTCGACTTGTCCCAAACACATGTTTGGGGTACAATGTGAGCAAGGGGTGATGTTGTGTTTAATATGTACAAAGGTGATTGCCTACAGGTAATGCAGGAACTTGCTGCAGAGTCCGTTGATCTCATATTTGCGGATCCACCCTATTACCTAAGCAATGGGGGCGGTACCTGTCAGAGCGGGAAATGGGTTTGTGTAAACAAGGGGGAATGGGGACACTGCAAATCGAGAGTTATGGTATCTCTTTGACAGCCGAGACCCTGATTAATTCGGATCAAGGATCACACTATACAAGTATAAAGTTCATCCAGCTGATAAAGGACAGTGAGCTGAGACAGTCTATGTCCCGAAGGGCAAACTGCTGGGATAACGCTCCGCAGGAGTCCTTTTACGGTCATGTGAAAGATGAAATTGATATTTCCCAGTGCTCGACGTTTGAAGAAATGCACCGCTTGATCAGCGACTGGACTGATTATTACAACAACGACCGTTACCAATGGGATTTGGCAAGATTAGCTCCAAGGGAGTATCACAAGTATCTCATCACAGAGGAATACCCTTTAAAGGAGGTGGCCTTGTTATATTTTTGGGGGTCCGCTTCAAGCGCTAGCGCTTTCTTTATGAGCTCACCCCGTTCCGCCCTAGCCTTGTCGGCATACTTCTTGGCCCAGAATACCACTTGTTT
>Ga0207951_100101_pt1 | contig 57554 bp, 47 predicted proteins | sample Subbio12Aug_8Bad_FD_184830 | JGI IMG/M metagenome (GOLD analysis project Ga0207951, IMG submission 184830) | Serpentinite rock and fluid subsurface biosphere microbial communities from McLaughlin Reserve, California, USA - CR12Aug_8Bad (SPAdes) | ecosystem: Environmental > Terrestrial > Deep... | reverse complement strand
CGGGAAGCGGATACAACATCCAGATGGACAACGACGACGCCTTTACCACCGAGTACAACGTCGGCCACACCATGGGCTTCGGCATAAGCACCGGCAAGTGGAAAGCGCCGGACGACACCTACCCCGCGTTTACGCCTAACTACTGGCAGGGCGGTTTCTCCTGCTTCGACTGCCACAGCCCGCACGCCAACCCGGCGCGCATGCTCGGCTTCAACAACGCCGGAGATGCGGTCGGCATACGCGCTGTAGTAGACAGCGCGGTGACGCCGCAGAGCAATCAAGTCCTGAACGGCAAAGTTTACGGTATCGTAAACTCCGGTGGTGACGACTGGATTAACGCGCTGAAGAAAATTAACAACCCGCAGCGCACCAACAAACCGTTCTGGCTCTCAGGCTCCTGGCTTCTGATCAAGAACCCTGACCGTGAGATCGCCTCGACGACTACACCCAACGTAGGCAGCGGCATCTTGACGCTCGGCGGCACAGCGATGGCGAATATCGCTTTCGACTCACTCGGCTTGCCAATCTTGGGAGCGGAGCGTGTTGCGACAATTACGGCTGGTCAAGAGATTCCGGACTATATCACGGCTAATCTCTACGAGTTCGACAACACGACGTCGTATCCGGTCAACAAGATCCCGATCGACTGGGACTCTCCTATGGGTAACGCCAGAACCCTGTGGAAGAGGTCTAACACTCTGGGTGTAACGACAAACTACGGCTTGAGTAACGGCAAGCCCGCGGGCTTCCTCGGTTTCAATGTGCGCCGTTCAGAGGCGCTAAGAGTCTGGGAAAACTCGGGCACGGTAGCACCGGTGGACAAGTTCATAGAAAACTATGACAGTACAAGCTCGCAGGCGGACGTGGGTGCTCCGTGTAACGTCTGGAGCGTAAGCGACTTCTGCACCGATTGTCACGACGGTAACGCGGGCAAGCACACCATCCGGGCGCCGCTCTTCAGTGAGGATCGAGCGTTACGGAGCGGAACCGATACGCCTTCGAAGGCCGATTACGACCTGGCATACGGCCACGATGTGCAGCCAAGGCACTGAGGTCGGTCTATGGTGTTCAATCCGGAGGATGAACAGAATTTCGGCCCGCACTGCCGTAACTGCCACAAGGGCTCAAGCAGGTGCGCAACGTGTCATAACACGAGCAGCACCGGCGCTGTTACAACGTCTGCGGCAATAGCGGCGGACAACAGCACGAACAAGTCGCTGTTTACGCAGGCACAGACCAGTGCAGGCCACGCAAACCTTTTTGCCCAGAGCAGAGGGGCGGCTGACTCAACCACAATCGGTTACTTCAAGAAATCCCGCAAGACCGAGTGGACTAGCGACTGGAGAACCACGAATACGGCGTTCACTGCGGCGATGGTCGCCGCGCTCTGCGCCGACGACGGCTTCAGCTGGCCGCACCGCACACTCGGCTGGAAAATGCTCAAAGACGACCTCTTCGGTCTGAACTTTGACAACAACACCTGGGTTGGCGTCGGTGAAGGTAGGTTCGATGGAACGACGACCTATACAGCACACGACCTGGACAGCGTTTGTTTGGATTGCCATAATCCAAACATCTGGAATTCAGGTCAAACGGCTGGTAGTGACGGTCATGTCGACGCACCGCCAACGCTTAACTTCGACGACCACTACGACGAGCTGCTCACTCGCGGCTTGCCGTAGCGGTAGCACCCGTGCCTCAGGGCACACCGCCGACCCTCCGACGGGCGGGCCGGCATTAGTAGCAAATGTTCTCTATGGTTCGGATAAACGTGCGCGGACGCCACGAGCGGACGTATCCGCAAGGCTCCCCGACACGGGAGCAACGAGATGGACGTAGCGCGGCACGCGCATCCGTAAGAAACGATTAAAGCGATTGCGCGCAATATAAGGGCTCGCTTGGCCAGCGAGCCCTTATCGCTTTCTCGGTCAACTCTTCTTCCCTGAAAGACGCTCCCCTATGTTATAATAGCTAAAGCTTCAAATCGCCATGACGATATTTTCGTAAGAGGGCTTTTAGTTCCGTCAGACCAATTGGGGGTAGCAAGCCATGGGCAAAAACGACACTATGAACATCGCAATCATCGGCGCCGGCAATGAAGGTTTCTATCTCGTATCCGCGCTTAACGAATGCCAATCCGCGAACATCGTGGGTTTCTGTGGGCGAGGCGGCGACCGACTCAACGCCGCGCTCGTATCCGAACTCAACATCCCCGTCTTCGAAAGACTTGAGGAACTGCCGTCCATCGGCGATGTCGATATCATAATCGACGTCGGCCCTAGCGACGAAGGACTGTCGGACAGCCTGGAAACGCTCGGCGATGTCGAGGTTGTCCGGGGCCGAGGCGCCGACATCATGCGCGTCCTGGCGGAGAAGAGCCGCGGACACCATGAGAGCGTAGAGAGCATCTTCGCGTCGGCGGTCGAGCTTGCCGCGAAAAAAGAGAGCAAGAGCATCTATCGCGCCATCGTCGAGGGCGCGATAGAACTTACCGGGTGCGCGACGGGGAGCCTTCTCATTTTCGACGAGCGGCGCGAGATTTGCCGGCTCGCGGACGCCGTAGGCTACGCCAAAGACCTCGAAGACTATACGAGCTGGGAGATCGAGCCGGGCGGAATAACCGAACTCCTGCTCGATAAGGAAAACCCGCTATATATCGCGGACGCCGCCCAAGAGCCGCGCTTCGACAATCCCGTCATGAACGAGGGGACGATGTCGGTTATCGCCACCGCGCTTCGCGAGGGCGAGACGGTTATCGGTCTCCTGTTCGTCGGTGATTTTGTAAACCGCGCGTTTTCCGATAATCAATTCCGGGTGTTCTACGCATACGCCGCGCAAGCCGCGATGGCCCTTCAGAAAGCGCTCCTGCTCGAGAAAAACGAGAAGCTGACGACGACCGATGCGCTCACCGGGCTCAACAACAGCCGACACTTCTTTGAGCTACTCGACTCGGAGATCAGAAGAGCGAAGCGCTACGGCGGCTACTTCTCCGTTCTCATGATGGACATAGACAACCTCGCGCTAATCAACGATGCCATGGGGCACGCTAAGGGCGATTGGGCCATCAAGCGGGTTGCCGAGATAATCAATTCCTGCTCACGCTTGACCGACTACAAGGCCCGCTATGGGGGTGACGAGTTTGCGCTCGTCTTGCCGAGCACCAGTTGCCCGCAGGCTTCGGTACTTGCCAACCGTATCAGAAGACAGGTCAACGATGTCTTTATCTCGGGCAACCAAGACGAGATGCGCCTCTCGATAAGCGTGGGTATCGCGGAGTTCCCCTGTCTCGGAACTGACGCCGACAGCCTGGTAGCCGCTGTAAACACGGCGCTGACCGTGTGTAAGCGGCGGGGCCGCAACCTCGTCTGCTGTTATGAAGATTCGGGTGAGCCGGCAAGCATGTCCTAGCGCCCCTCCGTGCGCTCTAAGACACCCGGCTGCATTTTCTCGATAATCTTTAGGTACTTCGTGACTTGCTCGTCATCATCGAGCCGCCGCGCTTCCGCGAGCAAAACATAATATGCCCGAACATCCTCTTGCCCTTCGTCGACCATCTCGCGCGCTTTTGCGAGCGCCTTCTCGTTGTCGCCCCGCAATAAAGCGACCTCCAGCAGCCTGCTGTCTATAAAATCAACCTGCGGCCAAAGCTTCTCGGTCGCCTCAAAGTAATCCTGGGCTCTAGCCAACGATAGCGGGTTCTCCTTGAAGCGATAGCTGAGAAGGCTTGCTTCTCCCGCATAGTATGTCAACTCAAAATCACGCTCGTTGAGCGCAAGCCCCTGCTCGGCGATGAGCGCCGCGCGCTGAGCGAAGATGTCGTTGCCCGCGTAAACGGCATAATCCAGATAAAACTCAGCGGCCATTCTCGAATAAGCCGTCTGATAGGGGTATAGCCTCAGGGCGCTCTCGATATGGGGGGCCGCCCTCTCGGGAGCGACCGTCTCAAAGGACTCCCAGGCCGCTTGTTGGCCTTTGTGGATGCGCAGGTCGGCCGCGACAGGCAAGAACGACGCCAAAGCGAGCACCGCGCATGCGGCGCCGACAACGTAGGCACTCGCAGGCGACCCAAGCCACGCCGGCAACTCGACCCTCACTGCCCGACTGCGCCCCGACAAGTTCATGGCGACAGCCAAAAGCATCCAGACGAGAGGCGTCATAAAGACCGCCGGAATCCCGGTTTGCGCCTGAGCGAAATAGCCGGTGAGCGCCGCAAAGAGTGCGCCGGCATAAGGTGTTGCGCGCCTGCCGCGATATAAGCTCAGCGCAACCGCTATTATCATCCACAAGTAGAAGAGGAGTCCGAGAAGGCCGGAGTCGACCGCGGTTTGGAGAAAATCGTTGTGCGCGCGGTCTGTGACCGCGCTCGGCGCGATTTTCGAGTGCCGGTCGGTCTTAAACTGCGTAAACCGGTAGCCCATTTGCTCTAAGCCGAAACCGGTCAGCGGCCGATCGGCGACCATAGCGAGCGATGCTTTCCAAATCTCGATACGCGTAGCGACTGAACCTTCCGAGAAAGCGAAGGTGGAGACAGCGCGCTTTCCTAGATTGTCCGTTGGGAGAACGGCAAAGAGCGCGATTAGGACGACCAAGACGGCCACCACAATATATATTACGCGCATGCGCCCGCCCCGCTCGGCGGGGTTTCGTCGCTTTTTTTTCGCGTGTGCCGCGGCAGGCGGTCGCCCAAGCGCGAAGAGCGCGACCATGCTTGCGCCCAAGCCGACCAAGGCACCCCTCGACTCGGTCAAGAGGAGGCAGACGAAGAGCGCGGGCATCGACAACCACGAAAGCGAGCGCCAATTCGGCTGAGAGCTATTCTTCCCCAAACCATACAAGAGCGGCAGCATGACTACGAGATAAGTGCCGAGCACAATCGGATTACCCAGGCTCGATTGGGCCCTTCTCTCAAAGAGGAGCACTCCCGGGAAATCATACCCCGCGGCTTGCGCGAAGCCATAGAGCACGACCGGAATCAGTCCGACGGCGAGCACCTTAAGGAGCCGCTCGAGGCTCTTCTCGTCGCGAATGGTCTGAGCCGCAATAAAATAGACGACCGCAAACGAAAACAACGCGGGAAGACCTTCATAGCGCTTGTATTTGCCGACCAACCCCAAGAGCGGCTGGTCGGAGATTAAAAGTGAAACGGTAACCGCCGCCACATAAAGAAAGACTATGCCGTCGAGCGGCGAGCGATAGACGGTGAACCCCCGTGCGGCCACCGCGTATCGAAAATAGAGAAAGAGCAGAAGCAGGGTTGAGACCGATAGAAGGGTCGCCTTGGGCAGAGCGTAGACATCCGCCATAAACGGGTACATAACGAGCGGCAAAAGCATCAACGATGCCGCGAGAACCGCGACGAGCGGCGCGAACGTATTCTCTTCCTTTGTTTCTGTCTTCTTCCTCATCGCACGCGCTCTCATTCTCGCTATCGCCCGCCCTCGGACTATCAATCCGCGGGAGGACGGCACGCTACTCGCCCATGGGGCGCCTTCACATATGCTGAGTGGAAATGCTCCAAGGCGCTACTTGCCCCGCTAATAACCTAAGTATAAGCATTTAGCAGACTCAAATCAAAAGCCGCCTCTCTGTCTATCCTAGGCCGGAATTATCGACCAGAGGAATTCCACAATTCAATTGAGCGTTTGTTTATTCCTCGTTATTTAACTGTTATTTTGAAGAATTTCTTAATAAAGTTGTTGACATGACCACGGACTTTGTATTATTATTGAGATACATTCTCAACGGAGCGTGTTATGAGGCCTGAAACGCAGCAGTTTATGAAGTTTATAGAGACAAAAGGGCTGCTCTTTACGACGGAGCGCAAATCGGTTGCCGAAGAGGTCTTCTCTAGCCACGACCACCTCGACGCCGAGGAAGTGCTCAAGAAACTGAAGAGCGCCGGGAGCAAAGCATCCCGCGCAACGGTCTACCGCACCCTCGACCTTCTGGTCGAGAGCGGCCTGGTGGAAAAGATAGACCTCGGCGAGGGTCGCTCCGCATACGAGCATACGGCGGGCCATCCCCACCACGACCATCTCGTCTGCACGGTCTGCGGCGAGGTGTGGGAGTTCGAGGAGCCGCTCATCGAGCAGCTTCAAGAGTGGGCGTGTGAAAAAGCGGGCTTCAAGGCAATCGGGCACAGCCTGAACATCTATGGCTGGTGCGCCAAGTGTAAGCTTGCAGTTAAAGCATAGGGATATTTTTTTGATAAAGGATTGAGATGGAGTCACAATCTCAGATAGACGAGGAGCGTGTTATGTGTCTAGATCAAGTTAAAACCGGCGAAGAGGTAGTGATCAAAGAGATTCCTGACGATATGGCGAAGACGCAGTTCATCCGATTTGGTATCGGTGAAGGCAGCAGCGTCATATGCCACACTAAGGTCCCCTTCGGCCCGGTGGTGTTGAGAAAAAACCGTCAAGAGATCGCGATCGGCCGCGAGTTGGCCAAAACAATCACGGTCGAAAGGAGCGCGCATGTCCAAGGAAAAAACGGCTAAGAAAGAGCTGGGCGCCGTCAAGACGACTCATGGGGGCCACTCCCATGCCGGCTCCCTCGCTATAAATCTGCCCGAGGGCCGCAAGAAAATAGTCCTTGCGGGCAACCCCAATGTCGGCAAATCGGTCTTTTTCAATTACTTTTCGGGTTTATACGTCGATGTCTCGAACTATCCGGGAACGACAATTGAAATATCGCAGGCGCGCTACGGCGATGACGCCATAGTCGACACCCCGGGAATCTACGGGGTCTCCTCCTTCAACGACGAGGAGATCGTCGCCCGCGATATAATTTTAAGCGCCGACATGGTCGTAAATGTCGTCGACGCGGTCCATATCGAGCGCGACCTCTTCTTGACGCTGCAACTTATCGATATGGGCCTGCCGATGGTGGTCGCCCTTAATTTTATGGACGAAGTCGAGGAACAGAGCATAGCGATCGATGTCGACCTCCTCTCCGACCTCCTGGGAGTGCCTGTCGTTCCGACGGTAGCCGTAACGAAGCGCGGTTTGGCCGAGGTAACGGCCGCGCTGGATGACGCACGCGAAGGCAACCAGGACCCCTTCCTCCACAAAAAGCTGCATGAGATGCTCTCACGCGTCGGCTCGCAGCCGGAGGCGCTGATGGTTCTCGAAGGCGACGAACATGTCGCGGCGCGTCACGGCATAAAACCCGCCGCCGACCGAGAGATAATTTACGTCAGGCGTCGCGAGCGGGTCAACGATATTGTCGGCCATGTCGTAAGAGAGAAGGCGCTCGCGGAGACGGTGCGTCAAAAGATGGGCCGGTTCGTCTTGAACCCGCTTACCGGTGTGCCCTTCCTCGCCCTGGTTCTGTACGGACTCTATCAATTGGTGGCGGTCTTCGTCGCGCAAACCATCGTAGGCATCACCGAAGAGGCCGTCATGCAGGGCTACTGGGAACCGTTTATCCGGGGCATCGTCGAGCCGATTGTCAGCGAGAGCACGCCGTTGGGCGAAATTCTTATCGGTGAGTTTGGCGTGCTGACCATGACCGCCACCTACCTTTTAGGGCTGCTCTTGCCGTTGGTGCTCGGTTTTTACTTGGCTCTGGCGTTGATGGAGGACTCGGGCTACCTGCCGAGGCTGGCGACCTTGGTCGACCGAGCGCTAAACGCAATAGGCTTAAACGGCCGCGCCGTCGTCCCCCTGATCTTGGGTTTCGGCTGTGTGACCATGGCAACGATTACAACGCGGCTGCTGGGAACCGAACGCGAGAAGACTATCGCCACCGCGATATTGCAGTGGGCGATTCCCTGCTCGGCGCAGCTCGGCGTCATCACCGTTCTTTTAGCGGCAATCGGCGGATTTTACATCCTGCTATACATAGGCATCGTCTTTTTGACCTTGGCTATCATCGGAACGATCCTGGCGAGGGTGTTGCCGGGCAAATCGGCTCCGCTCCTCATCGACCTGCCGCCGTTGCGCCTGCCGCGCCCGGATAACGTGACACGAAAGGCCGCGACCCGCACCTACTACTTCATGAAGGAGGCGATTCCATGGTTCGCCATCGGCGCGCTCGTAGTCTCGATAATGAAGATTACCCACGCGCTGACCGCCTGGCAGAACGCATGGGCACCGCTCACGACCGGCTGGCTGAAACTTCCCAAAGAGGCGTCGACCGCCTTTGTCATGGGTCTCGTCAGACGGGACTTCGGAGCGGCGGGTCTCTTCGAGATGAGCCTGGCGCCGATGCAGACGCTCGTAGCGCTCGTAACCATAACGCTATTTGTGCCCTGCATAGCCTCGCTGATGATACTTCTCAAAGAACGGGGCCTTCGGCAAGCGATTCCGATTTGGCTGGGAAGCTGGGTGCTCGCCTTCGGCATAGGCGGCATACTCGCCCAGCTGTTGCTGTAGGGTTCCGGTGGTCCGCTTGAAAACATTTGTGGAAAGGTGGCGAGAGTATGCGGTGCGCTAGCAAGAAACCCGAGCTGAAGGTCTGTAAGACGTGCGGCTTTAAGACAGACGATTTGTTGATACTGGCATGCCCGCGCTGCATGAACCCGCTCCCGAGTCACGCCGCGTGTGGCGGCGGCTGCGGGAGCTGCTCGACTCGGAAATAACCGCTTCCATCTCAGTCGTCGCCCGACGCGCTCTTGGTGCGCGACGCGTCGGGCCTGAGCGCAACCAGCCGCTTCTTTAGCCGCAAGACACCGGGGTGGAGTTCGAGTGTTTCTTTGTAGAGCCGCTCCGCTTCGGCGCGCCTGCCCAGAGCCTCAAGAGCGACCGCGCGCGCGACCATTGAATGAGTCTCGTTTTCTTTGAACGAGCCGACAAAGTCGGCCGTCTCGAGTACCGCCCGGTAATCCCCCTTTAACATGTAGGCTTCGAGCAGGTTCTCGTTTACGGTCAGCAGCAGGGGCGTTCGCTTATGCGCCGCCTCCAGACTTTCGACCGCCTTCTCGATATCGGCTTCGTCTCTCGTAAATTCGGCTATGGTCAGATATGTGGTTCCCTGAACGAGACGGAGTTCAGAGCCATTTGGCGCATACTCAAGGCCTTGCTCGACGATTTCGGCGGCGTTGCGCGCATATGAGGGGTCTCCGTGCTCGGCTGTAAAAATAAGATGGATTCTGGCCAGGTTGGCCTGAAAAAACGGTTGGACGAGCAGATATTTTCCAGCCCGTCGCGCGCGCTCCAATGCTCCTTTGCTCAACGTCGACTTAGCCTCCTCGGAGGCGATTAAATATCGCGCTTCCGCGCCTAAGGGAAAAAGAGCGGCGACGGCGACGATTACAGCCAGTGCGCTCGCCGCAACGACCTGCGGTTTTCCGCCAGGAATCCTCGCTTTAACTTCGCGCTGCCGCCCGTTGGAAACGAGCCCAACGATAGCGCCCATGACAAACCAGACGAAGACCTCTTGATCCAATGTGGCGATGCCCGTCAAGCCTTGCGCGAAAGAGCCGAGAAGGGAGCCGAGAAGGCCGATGACTATATAGTCATCGGGATTTCTCTTCAAGTGCCGCGCGCCTTTGAGCGTCACATATATAAAAAGCCAGAGATTGGCGAAGAGCAGCGGCAATCCGCCATCGAGGCTCATCTGTAGAAATATATTGTGAGCCCGGCTGTGGAGGGTGTTTTCCAGGTCGGCCAGTCCTTCGGTCATGTAGAGGTTGAACCAATCTTTGGTCTGATCTAGGCCGAAACCAAAGAGCGGCTTGTCCGCGATCATAAGGAGCGAGGTCTTCCAAATCTCGATACGGCTTGCGAGCGAACTCGAAGAGGCCGCCGCGTCTACGATGCCGCCGATATCGAAGCCTGCCGGCATCGAGACTACGCCGACGCCGGCCGAGAAAGCGCTGAGAAGAAGGATTATCCACAACACGACATCCCTCAACGGCTTCTGCCCGCTGCGCGCCCAATAGTATATGACGACGGCGAACCCGACGGCCGCCCCCATCCAGGCGCCCCTCGAAAGCGAGGTAAAGAGCATCGCTAAGCCGAATAAGACGAGCGCCGCGGCCGTCCCTCGCATCCTCAGTTTCGAAGAGGTCTTCTCTGTATACATAACCGCTTTAGCCAGAAGAACCGGCAGCGCTAGAGCAAGAAACGCGCCAAAAAAAACCGGGTTTCCGAGGGTGGAGCTGACCCGCGCCCCATGTGTGCCCTTCATGCTTAGAACATCGAACCCCATGATCTCTAGTAGGCCATAGCCTGCAATGATAAAAACCGCGGGCACAAAGAATGTCTCGAAGCGCTCGACAAAAACACGCTTGGATGCCGCGTATTTAAGAGCAAACCAAAAAACGATAGCGCAAGATATAAGGCCGGGCAGGTTGTTGTAGCGGTTAAAGCGCCCGGTGACGCTCGCAAGCGGTGTAGCGGACATCGCGACTGAGATGATTGCGACCAACAAGAGCGCGGCGACGGGCGCCAACGCCGGGCTTAAAGGAACCTCGATATAGCCCTCGGCCAACCACCGGCGAGCCTGAAAGTATAAGAGAAAGAGGGCTCCGAGATACAATGCCGTCAGCTTGGGCAAACCGAAGTAGTCGTAGATTAACGGAAAAAACGTCAGCGCGACGATGAGCGGTACGCCTATAGTTCCCCAGCTTATGATTTCGTCGAGTTCCGCGATAAACCGCTTCTTGCTTGCCGAGGCATTCATACTTAAACGTCCTCCTGAAAGAGCCGCTCCCTTGTGCGTACCGAAGCAAATTAGCCTCGCCCCTTCATGATAGGGATTCTATTCTTAAAAAGCGAGAACCCCAGGCTAAGCCTGGGGCTCGTGTCTTAGCTATATAGAGACAAGCTGCCGCTTACGGCTTTCTTTGCCTTAGTCTCGCTACCCGCTCCTGGACGGGTGGGTGGGTGCTGAAGAGCGCCGCCATGCTCCGCCCCGATAGCGGGTTGACGATAAACATATGCGACGTCGCCGGGTTTACCTGCATAGGAATAGCCTGGGAGCCCCGCTCTAGTTTGAGCAACGCGTTAACGAGCCCATCAGGCCGCCCGGCAATCTTAGCGCCCGCGGCGTCGGCGCCGTACTCCCGCGAACGAGATATCGCCATCTGGACCACCATCGCCGCCAACGGCATAACGATAACCGTGACCAGCACCCCGACGATACCGAGCGGATTGTCTCTGTCGTCTCCGCCGCCGAATATAAGACTCCACTGGGCGACATTGGCGATAGCGCTGATCGCGCCGGCCATCATCGCGGCCATCGAGCCTACCAGAATGTCCCGGTTCTTTATGTGGGCCAGCTCATGCGCGAGCACGCCCTCGATCTCATCGCGCGAGAGCAAACTCAACAGGCCGTCGGTCACGGCAACTACCGCTTTTTCCTCATTGCGGCCGGTCGCGAAGGCGTTCGGCTGCGGTGACGGCGTCTTGTACAGACGCGGCATCGGCATGCCGGCCCGTAGTGAGAGATTGCGCATCATTGAGTAGAGTTCGGGTGCTTCGGCCTCGGTGACCGGTTGGGAGCGCGTCATCTTGATGGCCATCTTGTCGCTCCACCAATAGCTCGAAAAGTTCATCGCTATCGCGAAGACGAGCATGACCAGCATCAACGAGTTTCCGCCGATAAACTTTCCGGTTGTGACGAGAAGAACCGTGAGCGTTCCCATAAGAAGCCAGGTTCTAAAGTTGTTCATTTTTTTACCTCCAATATAGTATACAAGCTAATTTTACACTGATTCACGGGCTCCCGCAATAATCAATCCCCGGCGCCGCGCCCGCTCGCTGCGGCGACCGATCTTCTTCCGCGATACGCACAGGCCCGGCGCGGAACATCAGGGTTGTGAGCAGCTAAACTTTGCGCTATAGTAAAAAGGTTCTTCATCTTCGGAGGTTAAATGAAAGTTGGAATCATCGGCCTGTCCAGGGCCGGCAAGACTACGGTATTCAATGCCATAACGGGCTCGACGGCACAGACGGGCTCCTTCGGGGCCAAAAAGGCGAACCTTGCCGTCATCAAGGTGCCGGACGAGCGCGTAACGCACCTAAGTAACGTCTATAAACCGAAAAAAACCACCTTCGCGGAGATCGCTTTTGTCGATGTTCCCGGCGGCGACGAGGGCTCGCGAGCCGCGCTCGGCGGCACCCAAACCATCGACCTCATCAAAGGGGTCGACACCCTCGCTATCGTGGTGCGCGCCTTCAACGACAGCTCATACGCTACCGAGGTCGCCGACCCGCTCGCCGAATTCGAACAGGTTCTAGGGGAACTCGTCGTGCTCGACCTTATAGTCCTTGAGAAGAAGCTCGAGCGCCTCGACAAAGAGCGGGCCAAAGGCGCCGAATACGAGCTGTTCAGGCGCGCCAAGGAATGGCTGGAGGAAGAGCGGCCCCTGCGCACGCTCGAACTGGGCGAAGCCGAAAAGAAACTGCTGTCGGGCTTTCAGCTCCTGAGCATGAAGCCGGTTCTAGTCCTCGCCAATACCGGCGAGACCGAAAGCGCGGAGCTTGAATCCCTAGCGACGGCTTGCGCCGCCCAAGGCGTGCCGCTGGTCGATTTTTGCGGAGCCATCGAGATGGAGATCGCCGGGATGGACGAGGAGGAGCAGGCCGAGTTCTTGGAAGGCCTGGGGATAGCCGAGTCCGCCAAGAACAAATTTATTCGCGAAGCTTACGCTCTATCGAACCTGATATCCTTCTTGACCGTCGGCGAGGACGAGGTCAGGGCATGGACGGCAAAGAAGCGCTCGCTCGCGCCACAGGCCGGCGGAAAAATCCACTCCGACATCGAGCGCGGGTTTATCCGCGCGGAGGTCGTATCCTTCGACGACTTTGTCGAGCACGGGAGCATCCCCAAGGCCAAAGAGGCCGGCAAAGCGCGCCTCGAGGGCAAAGACTACGTCGTTAAAGACGGGGATATCATCAATTTCCGCTTCAACGTGTAATCCTCGGATTATCGGTCAACCCCGAAAGAGCGCGATTGCGCGCAACACCGTATGGGCGGGCCGCTAAAGGACATACTGCCGGCTCAAGAAGCCCGTTTCTCCTTCCCGCCAAAGCGCTTCTTCACCGCGCACATCGAGCGCCGCAGCACATGCGGCTCGGCGACGAGGTCATTATACCAGTGCGCGTGACGCTCTTTTACGTAGTCGAGGTCGACACAGCCGGAGAACATCGATGAGAGCAGCGCCCGGTTTTCTTTGAACGCAAAGGCGACGAGGTGGCCGGCTATCCCCAGAACAAGCATGACCGCCGCCAGATTATGCAACGTCGCGGCAGCCAACATCGCTCCCGCCGACAGGTCGACACCGGGAAGATTTTTGACGACCTTAATAATGCCGGTCATTGTCGCCAACAGCAAGTTGCCGCCGATAAAAGCATACGCCAGGCGCTGCTCGCCCAGGTATTTGTGGCATGCCGGCCCCTTGCATCGCTTCACCATCGCGACGATGACCTCGACCGACTCCTTGAAGTCACCTCGGCGCGGCAAGATGTCGAACTCGCGGCGCGCCACCATATAGGTAATGTGGTAGACAATCGCAAATATAAGTACCGCGCCGGCGATGTAGTGCGCGGCCAAGGTCACGGCATACTCTCCCGCCCAGGCAAAACCGGGGACCGAGGTGAGGCCGTAGCGTTGATACATCGGCATCTGCCCAAACCCCGTAAATATTAGGGTTAGTGTGGAGAACGCCGTCAGCCAGTGGGCTATGCGATTGTGCAAGCTCTGGCGTTTGATGCGACTCTTTTTGTGCGGTATCGATATGTTCACCTATTTCTCTCCTTTCATAACCCTATAAGCGGCGACGCCCGCGGCGAGCGCGCCGGCTACCGGTGCGACCGCGTAGCTAAGAATCATCCCGTTGCCGGTATCGAGGTAATTTTCCTCCCCCGGCTTCATGCCGGGGATGCCGACGCGCTCCGGTTTCGGGGCCTTTTCTTTCTCAGCCATGATCGCCGCATGAACCTTATCGAACGAGACCGGCGAGACGTAGAAGGTCGAGGTACCGCCGTTCTCTTTATCCCCGTAGATGTGGCCGCCGATCTCCCCGGCTCGCGCTTGCGCCAGCTCGCGCACCTCTTCCTTTTCGCCGAAGACCGCGGCGGCGTTCGGACATGCGTCGACACAGGCCGGGTTTTTGCCCTTTCGAATAAGGTCGATGCACAAATCGCATTTATACATAACACCGCCGCCGATAAGGCCGGGCGCGATTTTCATATAGAGACCGACGCCGGCTTGGCGCTGCGGGATATCCCAAGGACAGACATCGCGGCACTTAGCGCCACCGAAACAGCCATCGTGATCGATGACGACCGCGCCTTCGGCCGTCTTGTCCTGGACTCCGAACGGACAGAGATTGGCGCAGGGCGGATTATCGCAGTGCATGCAGCGACGGGGTACGTTCAGCTCTTTGCCCTCGACCTTTACCGTTTGCACATAGGTCCAGTTGTACGGGGTAAGCTTATCGGTCATCTCCCTCTTTTTGGACCAGTCCTCTTTCTTCCCCGTCGGCCAGTTATCGGGAATCGGCTCCTTCGGGTCGGGGAACCGACCGTTGTTTTTTATCCGGCACGCGCTAACGCAAAGCGGGGTGACCTTGCCCGCGCAGCCGTCACACTTGGTCAAATCGATAAAGGTGCCGAAGCTCTTGCCGTCCGGCGTGCCCGCTTCGGCGATTCCGTTTTTACCGGTCGATAATACCAGTGCGCCGGTAGCTCCGGCCGCGAATGTCCGCTTAATAAAATCCCTTCGTGAAATGTCTTCCATCACGCTCTCCCTCCACACCCTAGATACCCCTGGGGGTATAATATAGAATTTTATACCATGCCGGGGTATGCTTGGTCAATGACAAACTACGGCAGGCTCCTCTTTCCTGTTCGTTTGGTGTGTTGGGCGAACGGATCAACCGCTGCTGAGAAGCCCTAGCGGGGTATCACGAAGAAAACAGGTTGACGACATCGCGGTGTTTACGGGACGGTATGGTTTTCGGGTTCTCGCGCGACCGCGCGTATTTTTACCTGCTTCAGCGGCGGGATGCGCACTGGCCGGCTCTTATCGCAGCTAAGCGCTTCTGGTCTTTCTCGAAGTGGCAGTGCTTGTATTTCTTGTCACTTCCACACCAGCACTTCTCGTTTCTGCCAAGCTCTTGCTCGGGGGGCCGGCTTTTGCCAAACAAATTCTTAAATAAACTCATGTCAACATAATAACATGCTCGCCCAATTAATCAATTTCAATCCCCCGGCAGCTCGTCGAAATCGTGTGTGCTCACAAACTCCTCGCTCGGGAGCGGCTCGGTTTTACTGGTCACCCCGGCTTTGTAAACCAGCAGCCTCAGCCCATACAACACAGGATATCTTTGATATAGAGCGAATAATCACGCATAGATCGCCTCGTTTAAGATTCGCTCTTTTAACTCTTTTCTTATCGCAGGCTTTCTGACCAAATCCACTCTACGGCCCAAGATTCGTCGCAGATATTCTTCAAGCCGTATTAGCTCAAAAAGGTCGGGTAGTTCGTGGAAGTCAACGAGTATGTCAATATCGCTACTTCTTCTTTGCTCACCTTTCGCAAATGAGCCGAAGACGGCAATTTCCTTAACCTTGTATCTATCGTGCAAATATTTCTTCCGTGTCTTTATGATTTCTAGCGCATCATTTACGGTTGCTACCATTTCCCATCCAATCCTTGCTCTTTTCGCTAATGTAATTTTACTATACTCCAAGTTATCGTCAAAAACTTAATTCTGAAATCCCCGTAGCTCCGTTATTTCTTTATCGTTTAACCCTGCTGCCTTCATTTAGAAACTGATTTACTGGTGATGCTATCTTGTGCTATTCCGCTAAATCCTTCTCAACCAGAACATATCTCTTTTACGTCTGGCGACGCATCTCGTTCCTCTGTTAGACGCACAGTAGCCAATTTCATCATCTCCCTTATCCTGTAACAGACTTTTAAAATCTATGCCCCCCAACAAGAAGGATAAACTGTTTCGCGGGGACATATTTTCAAATAATGATAAATGTCATCTGATGTCCTTCTAGAGAAGGGCGTGCGATTTGCCTAGATGGATAAACGCTGACACCCAAAGCCTATTCCTCGTATCCACATCTGAGTTCCTCGTCCGGATCGAGCCTCTATGCAGCCTGGCTCGAAAACGCAATTAGCCCCAGCATTTCTACCAGGGCTTATCGGTGGAGGATAACGGGCTCGAACCGACGGCCTCCTGCGTGCAAGTTCGGTTTTCAGGATTGTCTGATCTTTAACTAAATGGTTTAGCGAACGTCAAAACCGAGAGCTTCATCATCAAACGGCTGATAAGTCAAGACTAGGTCGACTTCATCTTTTGGAACTTCATAAACAGCAGTCACCAGACCATCCTTCCCCGGCTCAATAGGATTCATATTATAAAGACCGCCACGGCCGTTAGTTACTACTCGCGCGTATTCTTCTGCTTCTTTGTTTTCGAGCTTAAGCTCTAAGGGGGCAACTACATGGGGTTTTGAGTCTATGTTCCTAACTTTAAGCGTTACTAATAGATACTCATTACCCTCGGCTGGCACGCCCGTGCTTTCAGGACTTTCTCCGGGCTCACCTTTTTGCAGCAGTGCGGTCGCCTCGGGGGAAGACAGATTATCTGTAGCAGTAACCTTCTCCGCAACGGTCTCAAATTTTTTGTTTTGACCTTTTTCGCCAAGCGGTAACACGGCCACGCTCTCTTCTTTAATCTCAGAGTAGCCTTCATCCGACTCAGTTTGAGAAACTTTTTCTCCCGAGACAGGTTTCACCTCAGCTTTTTGTCCGCAACCGGCAATTGCATAACTTCCAATAATGAGCAATCCTGCCGAGATTATTGAAGCCACTTTCATAAACTCTTTCATAAACTTCACCCCACTGATAAATGAAATACAAACTTGTCTCTGAAAATATTCTTAATAGGATGGTTCCTCAAGATTAATCCCTTGGCAGACAGCTTCAGCGCCGGCCTTTTGCACGATTGAGCCAAAGCAACCGCTTTCATAGCATTTTGTTAAATCATATACTTACCGGAGTGTCTTTGGAAGACATTTCTGAACAGTTCTAGGATAAGGTGATTAAGCTCGGCCTTTAGTGGGAAATGAGCACCTCGCTCAGACCAAAACACAAACCTTCGAACTCATCGAACGGCTGCTTAATCAAGCTAATTCTGCGCGTCAGCACTTCTTAGCGGACAATCTGCTCAAGAGAAGAAGGAATTGCTCTCTATTGTATCTTCGAACCTGGTGTTAGCTAACCGTGAAATAGTCTCCTACCAGCTAAAAGAGCCATTTGAAATGATATCCAAATGGCCCAAAACGACTAATCCTGAGATCTTGTGGAGGATAACGGGCTCGAACCGATGACCTCCTGCGTGCAAGGCAGGCGCTCTACCGAACGTTCTTGAACTACGCCCCCAGATATTCTTATATACTTTTGTTAACCAACTAAGAGCTGGCTCAAATTATATAGGTCAGAACAGCGTGCGCCTGCCCTTCAATCCAAGCATACTATTAATTATTAGACCCTAGTAGAGTCCAAGGCTTTTTAAAAACTACTTTCTTCCCCTGTTTCCTCAACCTCATCCGATATGTTGGCAAAAAAGTCTTCAGATAAGGTGTCAAGGAATTCTTTCGCAGTTTTTAACACTGTAGTGAGCTGACTACCCACACCAGGAAATGTTACCTGGAATTCATCTTTTATGTCCTCGGCATCCGGCGAAACAATGATGACTTTTCGGGTGATGTTATTTCTTAGGGCTTGTTTTAAAATGCCGTTAATATGTTCATCTCTGAAGCTATAGCCCAATGTCAGAATCACTTTAGATTCCAAGGAATATTTTCTCAGTTCATAAGCAAAGAATAGGAATGGGTCGATATATTGCATTTTATAATCGGTTCCAAAAATTAAATCAGGTGTCTCGGGGATGTTTTCAACCCACCGCAAAACATCGCCTTGCTCGAAATCTCTTTCCCAGTCAATAGACCCGTGCAGCTTGTATAAGTAGATACCAGGCTGGTATTCATCCCTTGGTTCAAACCTTCTCCAATCCCAAACCCTAGAACTATCAAAACCTCTCTCCAGGCTACCTTCTTGGGGGGCTGTTTTTTCAAAGCATAAATCATAATTTAGGGAGAAAACTCTTAGCGAATAATTATAGTCTGCTTGTAAATCAAAAAACCGTTTGTAGTAATCAGCGGTCCCATAGTTACCAAGAGATATCCACCTTTTAAGTTGCTCTAGTATCTTTCTTTTAAACCGGTTGACTATTTCCAAGTCATGCCCTGCAATCTCCAAAAGCCTTGGGTTCCAGCTACCTATAAAGGGATAAATGATGCTGTTTTCCTTTTTCTCTAGCTCGCCGAGCACATTAACTAGTCTTTCTATATCAAAATTATTTGAGAACTTGCCAGCTATCCCATCTGCATACAATACAGCGCTCTTAACATAGTTGTATATCTTGAAGAACTCTTGCCACTCATGATTATTATCAATTAAGCCCTCAAGGTTACCAATCATTTGCTTTGAGGCTGGTATGCCAGCATCACAACTACAGCCAGCACCAATTAATATTAATAGTTCGTCTTCTCTAAACATGCTCTCCCTCGCTAGAGAAACCACGGTTTAAATGTACTTTCAATCCCCGTTATCTCCTCCGGGAATTGTTTTAAGAACCCCGCAATTAACTGGCAATAATAAATTGATACAGGAAGACTCTTGGCATTGAACCCTCGCCAGTTTGCGCCAGAGAGATTCAAAACATCCTGCAAATATTTAACCCTATCGGCTTCGCCTAGGCTTTCATTGTTGCTCCAGTAGAATTCTATATATGTGGGTCCCGGTGGCATTTTATGAATGGCTTCCTTGTGGTATTGAAGGCCCTCAAACCATACCAAGTAGCTTTTTTGGCGACCACCCGATAGAAGCACGTAACTGCTTTCATATGGTACAAGGCTGTTCGTATGGGCAAACCCGAAGAACTTATTGTCAGAATTAATTCGGAGAACTACAAAATCGATTTCCGATATCCCTTCTTCTTCAACATAGCTATTGATTGCTTGGTAAATGGCTGTAAGTTCTTTTGTTCTAATTTTAAAAGGGATGTGGAGGACATATTTGGTGTAACTTTCACCTAGGAATTCTTTGATTGTCTTTACGATGTTTTCTTTTAGTTGATTTAGATAATCTGTCTCCTCTGCGGAATTTCCAAGAACATTTATTCTCTTATAGATTCCACTCGAATCCGTACAAACCGAATATGCAAAATACTTCACTATCGTATCGTTTTGCTTTTGGTGAGATTGACCTATACCAAAGATTAAACTCTTTTCGTGACTAGGAGAAACCTTCCAAGCCTTTCCGCCCAGTTTAGAGAAAATCTGCAGAGCAATATTCGACACAGACCATTTTAATGATTCCTTTTTTCTAATAAGCTGGCTGGTTACTACCTGCAGGGGAAGGTTTTGCTTTAAAAGATTATACTTCATGAAGTAATAAGTATCTTCATCGTCTTGGTTGCCAATAAGTATCGGCACGAGTAAAGAATCACCGATATCGGTTTTTAGTGCCTGAAGTCTTTCAACTATATTACGAAGGCTTTCCCTGGTATAATCTGGAATCTCGCCTCTTCTTGTGCCTGCGATTTTCAGCTTAAAGGTCTTCTCTAAGCCATTAAACTGAACGCCATAAAGCTCTCCCTTTAGGGCCTTCAATAAATCATCTGCTAAATATTTGTCAGCTGAACGATATATTAACGCCAGCACTATATTCTCATCAATGGCTTCTAGGGGACCATTACTGGTTAAACCTCTGAATTGAGAAATATCACTCTTTCCGTTGCCGAATATATAGGTTTTAGCTTTTAGTCTCTCGACAGGGAGTTCTTCAGGGGTTCGCGAGATACTTAGGCTTGTTCCATTGTTTTGTATAGCGAGAGGAAAAAGCTTATCGTTAAATACCTGCAAGAACGCCTGTATTTTTTGATATTTATCTATATAATAATTCCTGTTGCTTCTGAAGTTGCGATCCAGACTCAAACTCAGCTGTTGCACATCCCTCGAAAAAGGCACATCTGTTTTTTTTCGAAACTTGAAATCAAGCAAGAAACCAAATTTTCCCTTCGGTGTTAAGTAGAAAGGCTCAACCCACACACCGCTCTGCCCTTGCGGATAGTCTTTTAACACAAAAAAGATGTTCCGCCTGAACTCTTTCTGGGGTAGAACGTAAAGGTTTTCAGATAAAGTGGCTATAGCTTTCTTTACGAGTAGATAATATAAGAAATGCTGTGTTAGTTTGCGATTGTAGTCTGGTTTACAGGTGAACTCTTCGAGCTCTTCTTTTGGCTCAAAGGATATCCAGTAATCCATACGTTGTTCTTGGTCGCTGGTTATTGGTAAGGAATTACGATAAAGACCTGCGATGGTGTCTGCTTTTTCCTCACCCCTATATCCTTTTCTCCATATTTTGAACGCGAACTCTTGTGAAGTGAGAGCGTAAAAGTTCAACCTTATTTGCTCTTCGTTTTTCATATTCCTCGGAACCCTAGAGTACACTTATCAATACTTCATATGTCCTGGTAATTACAGGATACCTAAATCCTTTTCTCTGCGCAAATTAACCGACCCTATGGTTATAGAGAAAAAAGGGGGCTTGGATTGCTTATGGATAATCATGCCTCCTCCTAAGGCAGTGGCTGGGTCCGCAGTCTTATCAATCCCGAGCTGGTTATCACAGTCTGCCCCATGCTAATCATCACCAAAGATTTCTTCCTGGGCAGATAATGTTCTACCCTCGGGCGTTGCAAATACAATGGCAACCTTAAATGGCTGGGCATCGACATCGCTGATGCCATACTTTTCTTTGGTGCTTTTCGGCATGCTAAGCTCCGCGTAATAGATGCGAATTTCGTACACGCCGCCCTCGTGGGGCACATGCTCTCTCAGTACGTAATCGTCAGCATTGATGTGCCTCGTTTGACCATACGCTTTTATCCACGTATCGTGAGGCAAATAGGCGTATATATAAATCTCGAGCGATACCTCACCATCACTTATGGTAGGCTTGCCACCTTCATCCTTTAACGCAAAATCAACATCAATGTATCCTTCGGGTTCTGGCGAGGTGCCCATTGAGATTATCTCGATGTTTTCAGCGGGTGAGGCGGATTTGTTGGCAGATAGTGGCTTGTATGTTAAGGGTGGCTGGGCTTCCGTTGTCGGTGGAGATGCTTCGCTGGATGATACTGTAGTATCGGGAAGCTCAATCTCTGCGGGCTTATTCTGATGACTCGTGATAGTAGTCTTTGACTGTCGAGGCTTATATCCTGGCAGACGACCTGCTTGGTATAAATGCGGCAATACCACTCCGATTAGTAGGACAATTAAAACTGATAGCGTTTTAATAGCAAAACGCCGCTCGTAAGAATCATCACCGCTATCCTTCATAGCATCTCCTTTCTGTCCAAATTCGGCCAACATTTAGTATTGTTTAAAGCCAAACCTCAGTTATTACGCTTTATTCAGCCAACTAAGATTTTGGGCATTAGTTAATCGAGATTTTGCTAGTTCAGTTTATCTTTGCCCAGGCACACAATCTTTGAGGCCTCGGCTCTTGTAACCGCTTGCTCTGGCCTAAAACTACCGTCAAGATAACCCCCGACAATGGAATTGTTTCTTGCAGTTAAAACATAGCGATATGCCCAGTGAGAGGTCGATATATCGCTAAAGCTACCCCCCGAGGTGCCTACGGAGAGATTGCTGGCCGTAACTATGATTTTGCTTATCTCAGCCCTGGTTATTCGCTCTGTCGGCTTAAAGGACCCGTCGGGATAACCGCTAATTACTCCAAGCTCTTTGGCTTTTTCTACATAGCCTGATGACCAACCAACACTAACATCTTTAAAGTAGCCTTTGTATGATGCCCCAGGGCTCTCTCCAAGGGCAATTATTATGACTTTTGCAAATTCAGCTCTTGTCATGGGATTATTGGGCTTAAAGGTGCTATCTGGAAATCCGCTAATAATGCCATTTGAGGCTAGCTCTTGAATATAAGAAAAATACCAATCTGTTGTGTTGACGTCACGAAAATCAAAGAGAAGCTTTGCCGATACTGCTTCACTGGCAACACTCTCGCTTCCAGTAGTATCGAGGGCTTTTATTCCGTAATAATAAGTAGTGTTTTGCATAACATGGGTATCCACAAAGGATGTCTTTGTTATAGGCTCCCAGTTAATTCTTGAGCCAGTCTCAGTCGATGAAGTTGAGCGGTAAATGTTATAGCCTGCAATATCATCTTCAGTGTTTGCGCTCCAAGACAATGTTATAGTTTTGCTGTCTGCTTTTGCCTGCAACCCTTGGGGCTTTGCTGGAGGCTCTGGATTGACTTGGGTATAGATGTATAGGTTGGAGCCATTTGCCATAGCAATGTCGGTTCTTCCATCTCCATTGAAATCTCCTGCAGCAAGATACCCTGCACCGAACCCTAATATCTTTTGTGATAATGAAAGTGTGCGGTTCGAGCCCTGGGTAAACACTAAAAGGTTTCCATTATTAGCACTCCAATTATCCATATTTGCAACCATAATTACTACATCGCTTAATCCATCTGAGTTAAAATCAGCAACCACAGGATTCGAAAAACTATTATAGCCGCTTGGCTCAAGGTCATATCGGTTGATTAACCCTTGAGAATAGACATGAAGTCCTTGGGGATCTGAAGATAATATTTCTGCCACACCATCTGAATTTACATCGCCCGCAGCAAGGCTTACCGAAGACATTCGGCTCCAATCGCCAAGCTGTAATTCCTCTGCAAGATAGCTCCCATCATCTTGCCGGTAGCAAATCCAGGTCCTTGAGCTTACACCGCGCGAAGCTATCAGAATCTCCGCTTTGCCGTCGCCGTTAACATCGGCGACATCCAATCTATCGCCATCATAATATGTGATTTCAATTGAGTTCCTGTCTAGCGTGCCATCGGCCTTCTGCAAAAAAGCACTGGTGCCACTAGTCCAATAACCACCGGTAATAACAAGATCTTTTCTTCCATCATTATTAACATCTGCAATCTTTACATCATTGCCACCCATTTTGATAGGCTCAAGCTTGTCAAACGTACCATCAACATGCTGAATAAAGACTGCACACTCGTCAGCACCAACAACAGCAATATCGTCCCTACCGTCACTATTGATATCTCCAGATGTGATAGCTCTGCCGTTAACCGCAAATATAAGCTTAGAGTGTAATTTCCTGTCAGTGCCCTGAACCAGTATAATAAGCGAGCTGTCGGTAAGAACCGCTAAGTCTGTACGGCCATCACCGTTGTAACCACCAGCTGCAATTGCCTTAATCTGCCCAGATAATTTATACTCTACGGGTCTATTTAGCAGGTTCTGAGATGATGATAGAGCAATCGCTGGCGACACAGTAAAGATTAATAGGAAGATAACAACACACACGGATAAGCATTTCATGTTTGCCTCCTAAGCAAGGGATTTCTCTACAATTATAGTTTATGCCCGATCAATAAATCAACAATTAGTAAAGTCGTTGCTCAACATATAAACCCATTGCTACGTTGGCTTAAACAGCTTTAACTAACGGAGCAGGATAAACCATGTCTATAGATAAAAGATTACGGGAAAGACGTGCGGCCTTGGGTCTTACCCAAAAAGAGTTAGCGAAAAAGGTGAACGTTTCTGAACAGCTAATCAGCCTTTGGGAGCTTGACCGAAGATCTCCTTCAGCGACAAAACTTGCTGAGCTATCAGACGCCCTAGGTATTACAACGGATTTTTTGATTAAGGGCATGGAAAGTGAACTGGTTTGTGATATTGAGCTTGCCATCCGTTCCAGTGACCTCTCATCAGAAGCTAGAGACGCGCTTCTAAAAGTCGCAAATCTCTTGAAAGAAAAATAGGCTCGATGTGTATTTAACATGGAGCCCGCTAATAACCCCGGCATTGCTCTTTTCCTCCCTTCAGATTGTCAGCCAAGGACTAACGCCAGTCTCCAAAATAACGAATACTATCCTATTCGTTATGCAGCGCCATTATCCCTTCTGTGAAAATGGGGCCATCGGGAACGATTCTATTTTATTAGCATCGGAAGTCTTGCGAACACTGGAACAGTCGTTTAATTATTGACGTCCTCTTTTGGCTTTTAGCCAGCGCTATTTAATATAAGCCCCTTTCTACGCTTGAGCTGATAAAGCTTGTTAGAGCCAATCCTAGGACTGTTTGCACAAAGATATGGGAGAGCTGGCGGTCTAAGCGAAATATGTCGGTATTTGGGGCTGGCGATTTATGGTTCGACTGATTAATCCATTGAACTGCAAATGAATATATTTCTGAGAACGGGTTGATTTGTCATTTCAGGCAGTGCTTCTTCCCAGCTTCCTGAAATATATAGCTTTACCTGCTAAGACATAACAAATAAAGGAAATATTAACCTCTAGTCTATTCCTCATCTAAATCGCTGTTCATAGTACAATTTGGATCTTTGGTCGATTAATAATGAATTCCCATCTCATCTAGCCCCTAAAGAGTCTGGCATCTATTAAAATAAATATGGGCCGAGGAGTTGTCGCTATTAGTTGCTCGGGCTTATGTTTTACTCAGAGTTATTGCTGGTTCATTTTTATACAGATCCGCCATAATGCTCAATTTCCTTACGCATCCTCTAAGAGCGATATTTTTCATACCATACCCTTTGATATTTGGTTGGCCGACGTTCTTTTAAAGAACTAGCTCCCGACTAATTCCCGACTGGTTCTTCCTAAAATAAGCTTATCTACCAGGCGATATGGTTAACTGGGTCGCTAGACCCATAGGGTACAACAAAAAATATTTCTAAAAACTTATCTATTCGATTTTGCCTATGTCGGCCTTAGATGAGGTAAAAACCTATCCGGTCTTTTCAGTAAAGCATCCAATAATGCAGTATTTACTATGATTTCTGTATTCTCGATTCTATATATCATATGCCTGCTATGAAAAATTCATTGGCTTATCGGTAGTTGACCCCACTGAATTTTTCATTATTATCCCCAATCTTATATCCAGTAAGCCCCATATGGATTTTAATATGTTTGTCCCGGAAAGTAATTATCAAGTAGATACCGCTTGAAATAATTACCATACTAAAGAATTCATCCTCTTTTGTGGGAATAACCTTCAAAGCTGGAATACCTTTTATGTTTTCTAGTAAATGTAGAGGTCTATAATTTATTCGGTAAGCGCTATCCCTTATATTTCAATAAATCCTCCATTTAATAGGTGTTTTAGGTTTTGGTATTTTGTACAACAACCGATTTTAAGACACCTTTAGGGTATCTGATTGCAAGATTAGATGGTTGTCGTTTACGATAATTATTGTTTTAATAGATGACCAAGCAGCTTGGTTTCAAAAAACCAGACTCTATCTACCCTATAATCAACTCAGCATATTTACCTTGCTAATATAGTGAGTCGCTAGCTCAAAAGGTAAGTAAAAATATTTTTTGCTATACCTAGAGAACTAGCGACCCAGTTAGGTGTTTTACCTGATAAATGGCTAAATATGGGGGAGAACTAGTTGGGGTCCAGTATGGAGCTAGTTCGCTCTTGAGCCCATATCACACCCCTGATTATTGTTCTGAGACTCCATAAAACGAGTTTCAAGTTCTTCGGGAGTAAGCAGGGGTGATGCTATATCTTCAATCCCCTTTACAAATCTGTATTGATACAGCTTGCCGGCTCTACCCTCAACAACTTCTAGGCATCCCGCGTCAACCGCCTCATCTATGAATTGTTTTGCATAGTTCTTTCTCCAGCCGAGTTTTTCGCAGAGTAAAGGGCGTGTAACATAGCCTCTCTTTCCATGCCCAAGCACCTTCCAAATGCTTTCAGCTGCATTAACCAGCTCCTCACCCTTTTGAGAGACACGCTTCATAAGGGTTTGGTTTATTACGCTGCCTGCAAGGCTATAGGCAATTTCATAGTCCTTTATGGAGGCCACAACATACTCTTGGCCCTCTACGGTTTGGTGCTCGCGCTGGTATTGATGAAAAAATGCAGAAGCCGCGATTAAGGTTAAAAACCGGTCGTGGTCTCTTCGGGCGCGAGGCAGTTTAGTGGGAAATTCTATAAGCCCTGCGAATGGCATGACTACCTCAAACCCCCGCAATAGGCGCTGTGCGTTTTGAAATGCAGCGACAAGCGCTTGAATGTTATCTTGAGGCTGTGTTTTTTGTATGTACTGCTGGCGCTGCAAATCAAGAACTCGCGCAGTATGCGCAGATGAATCGTCAGTGCTAACAATAAATACTCTTGTTGAGTTTTCATCATGCAAAGAGCCCTCCGTCGTAGTCACTATAAAGGAAAGTGGACCCTCGACCCTTTTTTCATCGGTTGTGATATTTCCCGTCCCTTCATTTTTAATAGGGACAAGCAAAGATACTCCGCCTTCACTTTGCATTGTTCTTATCGTGTAGTCGCTCTCCTCGGAGCCATGCCGCTCGGCGATAATTAGAACCTTGTGCTTTAGGTTTTTGCTAGGCAGATAATAAAGAGCGTTCTTGGTTACCCTCGATACATCCTTTATAGCCTCTGGCGGAAATAGTTTGCTAACCGAATAAACTACATAGCTTTTCCCGGTCGAAGCCTGCCCAGTTACAACGACATTGATGGGCTTCTTAAAAAGGCGCGAGACCATGGCGAGAAAAAGCATTAGTTTCAAAGGTATTTCATCGACGCATCCAAGCCTCCAAAGCACCTCCAACACTTTATCAAGTAGATCCGGTGATTTTAAAAGCTCTATCGCTTCAGCTTTTTCGCTCTCTGTTAGGACAATCTCGGGCTCCGGGTCAGCGCTTGATTCGATGTCCTGGATTGAAAAAGCATCAACTTCTTTCCCTAGTACCCTTATCCCAAGCTTTAGCTTGGCGCTGGCCTTCTTAAGATAGGCTTCGCGCTCGACGCCCTGCAAGGTGCTTAATAGCGGCACAAGCTGGGTGCGTATTGCTTCAACCTTATCGGCATCTGAGAGGCTCTCTATTTCGCTAAGCAGGACATCAAACCATGGCTTAGCGCTCTTAAAAAGTTCGGCAAATTCAGCCTCTTTGCCTTCCATGAAAAGATCGCTGACATCCTTACCATCTGGAAGCGCAGCTACATATGCCTTTATCCCTAGCTTTTGACATATGCTTTTGTATGCTTCCTGGCCAGCCTTATCACCGTCAAGACATACATAGACTTTCTTAACATGATTAAATTTCGATAACCACTCGTCTTTTAGATTGGTTCCGACTAAAGCGGCAGAGTGGTATCCAGCTTGCTCTAAGCTTAAGCAATCAAACGAACCTTCAACCAGAATTATTTTGCTGTGCCTTAACGCAGCTTCATTAAAAAGGTGATGTCTCTCTCCTGTTAGGTTGAGATATTTGGGGCCGCTATCATCAAGATTGCGACCAATCATATTGACCGTCTCACCTCTAGCAAGATAGGAAAAGACAATATGATTAGTAAAGTAATCTATATATTGCCCGTCGCTCTGCTTCTTTATTACACCTGTCTCAGCAGCCAGGTCAAGGTCAACACCTTTGCTCTTTAAATAATCGACCAACCCACCGTCTGCATATCCTATCCTAAATTTCTCAAGAAATTCTTTGTCTATTTTTCTTTCTTTTGTGCAATACTCCAAGGCTTTGCCTTCTAAGTTTCTGGCATAGTAATCTGCAGTAAGTTCTAAAATGTTTCTTCTTTGCCAGTACTTGTTGTCGGGCTCTGAATCGCCAAACCGCTCAGGCATTGGCATGCCTGCCCGTTTCGCCAGATAACGAACAGCATCCAAGAAACTTAATCCCTCATGATCCATGATAAAGCTGACAACATCACCATGCTTTCTGCACCCAAAGCAGTGAAAATGATCCTCATAAACTGTAAAGGACGGCTTGGTGTCTGGATGAAAGAGGCATATGCCTTGAAAAGCGCTGCCAACCTGCTTTAATTTAATGTGTTCTCCAACTACATCCACTATGTTGTTTTCTAATTTAATTCTATCTACAAAATCTCTAAATTTTATTTCCACGTTTACAACCTCCAATTCAGGCTATTTTTCTACAATTGTGACTACATTTCGAACTTCAACTGAAATAAAGTAAAATTAAAGAAGCCTGGGGCCACATGTCGTGACCCCTCTGGCATACCACTCCCGGGCTAAGGGCCTGCAAAACCAGATGCCCGGGAGTTCTTTTCTGCTTGCTCGATCTTTTCTTTCTCACCTCCTTCTTTGTCCTTTTGAACAGAAACATCGACCGTCTCTCTTAGCATCGCATTGGCCAATATAGACGCGGTTATTCTGTAGGCCTCATGTTGCTCCTCGCTTTGTTCCATCACTGCCTCCTTTCGTGAAATGCTTCCTGGGCGATGGTGTACAAGCCCGGCTACCAGGAGCGATGCTGCAAGGTTGTTTGCGCCTATTTATTTCTTGCTGCGCTTTTTTCTGCAAAACCGCTCTTTCGCCGCCAGAATCCTTGCTTCTAAAACAGGATCTATATCATCGAACGTTTCTGGAATTTCGATTTTTGATTTGATAGCCAGAAAGATGAGGGCACCGAGGCGCGTTGTTTTCTTGAGCCGTGCCATAAAGTCAAATACATCTCCGTTCGAAGGGCACGAAAAGCACCAAAACTGGTTTGGACTGTCCTTATAGACTTTGAGACTAGCGTATGAATCTCTGTGAAAACAGCAATACGTTTTCCATAGATCAAGGTATTCCGACATAGGACTTCTGCCATACTTACTGATGGTATCAACAAGTGGGTTGGCATCGGCTACTTGTTTGACAAATTCACCGAATCTCATGATTATCACCTCCTTTGCAATAACTACTTGAGAAACCTGTGATTTACTTACCGATATTGAATTGTCAAAGAACAGCTATCCAGGACCTTGCATTGGATTTAGGCAAGGCTTAACTAAGGACTTGGTATCTGGTTTTTTGGCACAAACCAAGTGCAGATAGTTAAAATGCCTAAGGTTAAAAGTTGCATTTAAATAAAAGGGGGTTTTGTTTTTTTACTTTTCGAGGTAAACTTAGAGGCGAAGAGACCTAATATTCTTCGCTTGAAAGCCTCTGGAGTCCGGCAAGATTACGGAGGCTTTTCCTATTTTCACCGCACGAAAGCATATGCTATCTATCACTCCTTCCGTTTCGTTAGTTGTTTTGCCATCCACAAGGATTATAACCCAATAAAATCAAAAACTAAGAAATATATCGCACATTTACTGTTAATAATAGTGTGTGCAAATTTGGTTTAATCTGTTATCGTTACAACAACAGACTTTTTATCAAGGAGAAGCAAGTGGATGACGATGAAGTAACGCTGGATTTCTTTGACTACTTCGACTTAATCGACCGAGAGCAAGGCTATCCAGAAAAAAAGCTTAAGAAAAACAAGTACTATGAGTCTCTCCTGAAGTTTGATGTGGCTAACCAGACAGAGCTTGAAAGGTTTATATTCGAGCACTACCCATACTTCATTAATATCCCTACCGGTGAAACCAGCGCCTCCTCTCAGGTTAAATGGCTAACCATGGTGCGCGTTGAACTCGATTGGCTAAAAGAGCTGGACGTAAACGTAGGTACTTTTGCTGAGGAACTCCTTTCTAGAAACTTCTACGTCAAACAAAGAATTGCGGGCTATCACCACCCCACAAACGAAGAAATTATGAAGTTCAACAAATCATACGATAGGCTAAGACGTGAAGAGCTGTCACCAGAGAGCAAGGAGCCTTTTTGTCGGCATTTTAGCAAAGGTGCGACAGAAGCATTCTTCGGACCAAAATTGAAGCACACGATATTCCTTACTCATAAAGAATATATAAATATTATTGGTCAAACTATCGAGCGCTTCAAATACCTAGCAGATATCGCTGCCGATTTTTCAGATAAGCTTTACTTCCATGGCCAGCGTGACTCAAATGTCGGACCCTTTCTACAGCCACACATAGAGGGAACAATGCTTATCAGAACGATAAGCGCTTATCTTGAAAGGGTCTCCCCTTGTCTGGTTGAAGTCTTTACGCCTGTGGATATTACCAAGAAAATCAAGCGACCCAAAGATATAATTGTTGGTGAATTCGCTCACCGCTTTATCTTGCCGGAATTTGTAACAAGCGATGGCAAACATAACGGGTATCTTTATTTTCACACCAAAGATAGCTATTTTAGGGTGCACGGCGTTGACTTTATACTTCAAGCCTATTTCGAACTATACGATGCCTTTCGAACAAAAAGACCTTTTATAAAATGCTTAGTGTGCGATAAGCCCTTTCAGCGCGGTATGAAGACAAAATACTGCGGCCAAACATGCCAAGATGCTGCCAGAAGCAAATATATGCAAGAGCGATATGGTAGCAAGGAGTATAGGGAAATAAGGAAAAACTGGCCAAGCTACCCTGAGCCCAAGAAAAAAAACAAGAAAGGTAAGGATTGAAGCCTACCTATCAAGAGACCTTTTGTGGGTCTCTTTTTTACCGCAAAATTTGCACACATTAAAAATACTTTTCATTGTGCAAGATACGGCGTAAACTTATTCTTATGAATAAGTTAGCCACTCTTAGCAAACCAAAACGAGCGGCAGGTTATGTGCGCGTTAGCAAGGAGAACGAAGAGAGCGGCATTTCCCCTGACGTTCAAATAGAAAAGATTAAAGAGCGCTGCTCCAAAGAGGGCTGGCCGCTCGTTGAAGTGTTCCGAGACATCGACTTCTCCGGAAGAACTACCAATCGTCCTGCTTACCAGGAAATGATGGGGCGCCTGAATGAATTTGACGTCGTCTTGGTCTATAAGCTCAGCCGATTTGGCAGGCGCTTGCGCGATATCTTCAATGACATTGCCACGCTTGAGCAAAACGGCGTTGACTTTGTCTCGACATCAGAGGAGTTTGACACATCAGCTCAAGGCCAACTTTACCGGGGAATGACGGCGCTTATCAGCCAATTTTATTCCGATTTGATGAGCGACTACACCAAAGACAACCAGCGCCACTTAGTTAAAAACGGCAGATGGAGAGGTGGTAATGAGCCCTATGGGTTTAAGGCTGATAAAGAAAAGCGCCAGCTCGTGCCTCACCCAAAAGAAGCCAAGGTTGTAAAAAGGGTCGTGCGAGAATATTTAGATGGCACAACGCTTCGCCAAATCGCCTTTGCCTTGAACCGTGAAGGCATACCCACCAAGATGGGCGCTGAGTGGACCAATACCGCTCTCAGAAGAGTCTTGCGCTCGCCGCACCTAATCGGCAAAACCCCGCTCAATGGGGAGCTTCTCGGTGAGCATAAAGGCATTATAAACATTGATACCTGGGAGAAGGTGCAAGCAAAGCTAAGGGAAAACAGCAGACTGCCGGCGCAGACCATCTCTGCTAAAAATGCGCTATCCGGCCTTATTAAATGCTCAAGCTGTAATGGCACCATGACCCGGTTTCACTCTTTTAAACGAGGCAAGAAATGCCTTATATATATCTGTCGCAATCGCCAGTATAAAAATACCTGCCCCAACGGAAACAACATCCGGGTGCATATTGTCGAAGGCGTTGTCGAAGAGGCACTATTTGCCCGGATAAACCTTGGCAGGCTAAACAGCATGGTAAACCAAGAAGCCGCAAAAATCACCCCGAAAGAACAGGGTGCCATCAGCAAACTAAAACGCAAAAAATCAAGCCTTGAATCACAACAAAAGCGACTGACCAACGCTATAGCCATGATGCCTAATAAACCCATTGAGCCACTGCTTCAGAGGCTCTGTGAGATTGAAGAGGAATTAGAAATGATTGGCAGGAACCTTGAGGTTGAACAAGACCGCATCAAACTTCGCAACCTTGAGCAAGAAAAATTAAAGGGCAGCTACGAGCTTATGCTTGATGCCAAGAAAATCTGGCCTCAGCTTACCCCGCAGGAGAAAAACCAGATTTACCGGCTCTTTATCGATGAAATCATTATTGAAAAAGGCATTGGGCCTGCGCGTGTAAGGATAAGGTGGAAAATCTAGCATGGATAGTGAAAAGGTACCCCGTAATGGTGAGGGCAAGATTAAATACATACAGAAACTATCGCTCTCGGTGCTAAGAGAGAACACCGCCACCCGCTATCAGGAGATTTCAGGTCCTGAAGATGTTTACAAGCTGCCCTTCGTGCAAGAGCTCGCCTTCCTGGATAGAGAGAGCTTCATCTGTATCCACCTGAATACAAAGCACCGGGCTATCTCCTATGAAGTCGTCTCTATCGGGAGCCTAAATTCATCGGTGGTTCATCCCAGGGAGATTTTCAAGGGAGCTATTTTGGCCAATGCGGCCGCCGTTATACTATGCCATAACCACCCCAGTGGAGACCCAACCCCATCGGTAGAAGATGTTGTCGTTACGGGAAGAATCAGAGATGCCGGAAAGATAGTCGGCATTGAGGTGCTTGACCATATAGTTGTCGGAGAAAAGTCGTTTGCCAGCCTGAAGGAGCAGGAGTGGATGTAGCCATACATCATTTATTTAGATTTCCCCTTTTGCTTATTAGCCACAACTCGCTCAATTGCCGCCAATACATCGTCCTCGTTTTTACATCCGTCTATGTCAAAGCCAGATGCTAATCCAAAGCGCACAAATGCTCGTACCAGCTCAGTATTAGCAAGCTTTTTGCCGCCTGTAACCTTAGCCTTAAGGCTTAGATCCTCAAGTTCCTCGACCATATCTGGCGGCACAGTGATTGGGATACGTAGGTAATCTGCTTTTTTAGTCATAATAATTACGCCTTTGCATCTTTGTGCATATATATTTCACCGACTGTATGCAAACTCCTGCTTGCAGGAACAATTTATTATATACAAACATGTGTTCGCTGTTATATCATAGGAGCTGCCCACTAAGTGAAAGGATTATCCTATGCCAGGTATGCGAATCTTCGGTGGTCACTCTATATCAACAGGAGCAAAGAAGGAAGAAATCCTAAAGCAGGGTGAGAAAATTGATGGCGACCTTGCAACTGGAAAACGAATTCTTGCAGACCTCACTAGAGAAGAGAAAAAGTTACTTATAGAAATACTCAAGAGTAGTTTAAGGCACTTCCCAGTTGTTGGTAAGTGGCAATATTGGCAAGAGGGGTGCGTGACATTTCAAGCGAAGCATAGAGGTCTCGCCCCTGCTGTCGGTTCCTGCTCTCGGTCTCAATCAGCCACCTATTTCTTACACAGGCTCTGCTTAACTATTCCGATCTCTTAAAGACGTAGTCGACTTAAGTCAGGACTAGTGGACGGAAGCCTCAAGGCAAGGTTTGCTTTGCTACATCGGACAACGCCGCTTAAACGACAATTAGATATGTCGACAGCGGTTTAGGCTAAAGCGGTTTATCACCTAAGAATTGCGCTTTGCTGTCCAAAACAACCCGGCCAGTTCTATCAACCATGAAATCCATACAAACATTAACACTATGCATACTGCTTAATGGGTCGTCATACTATAAGCGCTTTTCAGCGACAATTAGATTACTGTCTTATAATAAAGGGATGTGTTCTCAGCTTTGACTTAATTCAAAGTAGTAGCTCGTCTGAACAGTCAGTTTATTTAAATTGCAATTGCTTGTATAATAGGTTTAACTCTCAATTTCTATGAAAAGATATATACAAATCGATGCGCTTTTTAGTCACAATAGTAGACTTAAATGAGGAGGCAATAATTGAGATTACCACACCCGATTCCATATCAAGGAAGTAAAAGAAATCTCGCACCATTCATACTGGACCATTTTCCGTCAGGCATTAAGACTTTGATTGAACCGTTTGCTGGATCGGCAGCGATAACTATAGCTGCTGCTGCATATAGTAAATGTAATAGTTTTTTTATCAATGATATAAACAGGCCCTTAATGATGCTCTTCGATGAGATAATAAATCATCCAGAAAGAATTGCTGCTAATTATGAAAAGCTTTGGAATGAACAGCTGGGGCAAGAACGCGATTTTTATAAGCTTGTTCGAGATAAGTTCAATGCCACGCAGAGGGCAGACTACTTTCTTTATCTATTGGCCCGTTGTGTAAAGGCTTCAATAAGGTATAACTCAAATGGTGAGTTTAACCAGAGTCCTGATAACCGAAGGAAGGGCAGAAACCCTATTAATATGCGACAAAATATTCTTAACGTATCTCGTCTATTAAAAAGTAGGATAAAGATAAATTCCTTGGATTACCAAGAAGTATTAAGACAATCCACGAAACACGACCTTGTTTACATGGACCCACCATATCAAGGCACTTGTGGGAATCGTGACTCACGTTATTATGCGGGTATAGATTTTCCTGAATTCGTTTCGGCCTTGCGTGACTTGGTCGAGCGTGAAATATCGTTTATCATAAGCTATGATGGAAGAACCGGCGACAAGATGCATGGCGAGTTGTTGCCAGAGGCACTTAATTTACACCGTATTGAGGTAAATGTGGGGCGCTCGTCTCAGGCCACGCTTTTAGGTAGAGACCATGTGTCTTATGAATCGCTTTATTTATCGCCTGCTCTTCTAAAGAGCCTTGATAGTTCTATCCGTAAGTCGGCTACATTAAGTATCGCATTAAATAACCACCAATTGTCTATTATATAGGTGCTCTTATATGAAAGAATTACCTTCAGAGTTCATGGCGTTATTGGGGTCAATCACCAATAAGCGAGCAAGAGTTGTGATTGACCATATTCTCAAGCACGGTTTTATAACTACAGAGGATTTAGAAAAAACCTATGGTTATAATCATCCGCCTCGTGCAGCTCGCGATGTTCGCGAAGCAGGAATACCCCTAGACACTTTTCATGTGAAATCTTCAGAAGGGCGATCAATAGCAGCTTATGGTTTTGGCGATTTATCAAAAATCCAGAATGGAAGGCTTGCTGGTAGAGCAATAATCTCAAAGGAATTTAAGCAAGCTCTTTATGCAGCTAACGAAAGTAAGTGCTACGTTTGTTCTGGACATTTTAAGTCTCGGTATTTGCAGGTTGATCACAGAGTCCCCTATGAGGTTGCAGGCGAAAAGAGTGTTTTTGATAGAGAGCTAGCAGATTATATGCTTCTTTGCGGCTCTTGTAATAGAGCGAAATCTTGGTCATGCGAGCATTGTCCAAATTGGATGGGCGAAAAGCTTTCAGAAATTTGTTTGAAATGCTATTGGGGCAAACCCGAAGATTACCAGCACATTGCATTACGCTCAATAAGGCGCGCTGATATTATTTGGGAAGAGGACGAAGTGGACGACTATGAAAGATTAAAATACCAATCCCAAAATACTGGCGCACCTTTGCCAGAATATGTTAAAGAAATTGTCGCTAAATATATTGATCAAATTCAACACGACTAACGGCACTTTGATTATTTCTAATAATTAACCGTTAAAGCGCTTCTGGGCTTTTGCGTATCAAGAATAGCAGCTATAGCGTTTATAATATGGCAACAAACCGCCTATGGATAATACAAGAGAGTGGCCCGCTATTGCTTATATCTTCGGCAATTATCTTTTTATTGTGACCGTACCTCATTTTCATTACAAACCGAACCCAGAGATATTCTCATCATATTAGGGCCATATGTTGCTCTGCAAACGCTTGCGGGCTTTTTGTACTTTTCCCTCTCTTCTGTCAAGGCTTTCGTGGCAAATCACGGGGACTATCACAGCTCTGTTTTTATGAGTGTCTTACAATCCGTCAAATTATAGGAAATGGACCATCGCAAAGTCCTGTCTAGATTGCTCCATGCTGCTTAAATCTAGGCCTAAAAGCGAGATTACAAAATCAGCAAATTCATCCTTATGTTTCCTCGCAGCAGAATCCGACCTATTTAACACACGGCTTATGCTCGCAGCGTAGAGGTCGGAGAGCTGAATACAAATATCACCTCTTGACTCAACGGCATCTAACACCTGTAGGGATAATTCATCGCTAAAATGATATAAGAACCCGGCTTTCAGGCTCTGTTCTAGCTCGGTCATGAATAGTTTATCGTTGCCGTCATCCTTGTCTTTGAACAGATTAACCTGACGAGGCAAACTTGCTCGCTTGGTCTCTATCTCATGCTCCATGCCCTTATGCACTAACTGGTAATGAAGGTCATATATCATTTTATTCTCAGGTCTCGCTACCCCAGCTTTTTCCAAAACAACTGCTTTGAAACTAAGGCAACCCGCCGCAAGAGCTTCAGCAAAAAAGTCCTTATACGATTGTAGCTCTTGCCTGCCCATTTTCTTAAAATGAAACTCATGCTTAATGTTATTCTTGTTGCGCCAGTCGAACCTAAGGTAATGCGAAAGCTTTGAAGCTAGCATTGCATCCGGCGTACACACACCTCCAACAACCACATATTTTTGATTCTTTCCGCTCTCATCAGCATAGAAAGTTATAACCGGTACACCGGGCTTATCTGCTAATTGTTCTTCGATTTCCTTAGATTCTCGTTTCCTTCTGTGAGCCCGCACCTCATCGCTTGCCCGAAACAAGCCAAACTCATTCTGGATCTTTGCACGCGCCCTGACTATTGAGGTTATCCTCTCAACTTTATGCATGTTAGCTTTATCAATAGAGCCATCGGGATTCATGTAATCTGGATAAAAGGCTTCCCAGTACTTATAGGCCAAGGCTACGTCCGAGTTGCGAGTTCCAGGGAATTGATTTAAGATAAACGCAACCCTAGCGCGGATTTCGGTTAAGTTAAAGGCGGCAAGCTTATTAAGCAAGCTTGCCTTTTCCTTCGCAATTCTCTCAGCCCTTGAAAGCTTATGTTTAGTGGGCTTTTCTAGCTCATTTTCTTCTGGCTTCAAATTTTCATTCGAAAGCTCAAAGTCGTTATTCATAAATAAAGCCCCTGCTTGTAGAACAACTCTGCATTAATGTAGTATTGCTAAACATTGTATTTAGCCAATGCCAATACTTCTATTATCGCATAAACAGCGTGAGTGCTGGCAAGTCGTAAGTAGTTGCATAAAGATCGGTAGACAAGGCTGTGGGTGAAGGGGCGTCTGTGTATCAATGTCCCTGCATACCATAGAGGGGTACATTAATCATTCCCATGCTGATGTTTCTTCAGACTACAATAGGTGGTGCTAAAACAAAAAGCCCCAGCATCTCTACCAGAGCTTATCGGTGGAGGATAACGGGCTCGAACCGATGACCTCCTGCGTGCAAGGCAGGCGCTCTCCCAACTGAGCTAATCCCCCGTGACCTGCGGTTTTGCAGGCGAACTTTCTATTCTTTTGTAACTTTGCCCCTTGTAGAAGGCCCTATTTGGCTTTCTTGGGGGCGTTGTTTGGGGTCTGTCGCCCTCCCAACTGAGCTAATCCCCCATATGCCGTTATCGGACCCGCTTTTGCGCGCCGGGCGCTTGCGGTCAACACCTGGAACAACCGGTGCGATGTCCTTGAATATTGTATAGTATATCGTTCGCGACGGCAACTTATTTCCAGCACACCTCTGGCGGTCGCCTCATTCGACCGGCGAGAAGCAAATTCCTCCCCGCCTCAGCCTATTGCTCCTCTTCGAAGATACGCGCCGGGTTTTCGTCGACCATGGCGCGCGCCGCCCCCTCGCCGACTATCTTGGCTGCGACGGCGAGCGCGGCGCCAAAGTCCGGCGGCCGGTTCTCGGCGCCGTGGGAGTCGCTGGCGATGATCTCCACCCACCCGCGCTTGAGGAGCGCGACCGCGGTATCGAGACACGAGCGTCCCAGCTCACCCGTGAGACTGCCCACATTGATATGGGTGAGACAACCCATATCAATAAACCTCGCGAGCCGCTCGGGATTTCGCTGGATATCATAGACCCGCTCCGGGTGCGCGATAATCGGCTTCCAGCCGGCGGTGCGCAGGCGAAAAACGACCTCTTCCGAGAAGATGGGTATCGTGTCGAAGTAAAACTCTATCAACACGTAGCTGCTTGCGGCGAGCGGGAGCGCGGTCTGCGACGCGAGCCGCTCGGGGATGTCCGGCGACATCCGCAGCTCGCTCCCGGCATAGACCTCTACCGGGATTTCGCGCTCGCGCAGCGCGGCTTGGAGCAGCTCGACGCCGGCGAGCGTCTCCTGCGCCGAAACGTGGTGCCAATCGTTTTGGTGCGGTGTGGCTACGATACGGGTGATACCGTTTAGGTGCGCGAAGCGCGCCATCTCGACCGCCTCTTTCAGCGTCTCGGCCCCATCGTCGAGCCCCGGCAAGATATGATTGTGGATATCGACAAACCCGGCCATCGCGCCTCCCAGTCCATACCTTAGATAATTATACCTCTAAATAAAAAAAGCTCGCGCGAGCGAGCCATTGGTGGGCCTAGCTGGAGTCGAACCAGCCACCTCACCCTTATCAGGGGTGCGCTCTAACCAACTGAGCTATAGGCCCGAGGCAAATCACGGCCAACTTTAGCGACCAGCTTCATATTGTACAGCTCCCGCCTGAAAAATTCAAGGCGAAGATTTCCCTTGCCCGCAAAGAATTTACAGTACCATTTCCCCTGCGCCGGGCCGCGCGCGACGGCCCATTGTCGCGCCTTTCACGTGGAGCGAACCCGCTGAGGCACGCTGTTAACCCATCCTCTTTTTGGCGAGCGCACGCTCATGGGACGACCGGCTTGGTTTGATTAATTGATTAAATCTTTGCTATTGTGAGCATAGACGATTAAGCGCGTTTTTCGAGGTGAAACAATTGTTTGAAATGGAAGTTCACGGCGTCAATCTCGACATTCTGACCAATCAGCCGGTAATCATATTGAGAGACAACGCCACCAGCAGGTACCTGCCTATCTGGATAGGCCAGTTTGAAGCGACCGCCATCCTCATGGAGATACAGGGAATCCGTCCGTCGAGGCCGCTCACACACGACCTGCTCAAAACCATCATCGACAAGCTCAGCGCCGAGGTCGACAGCGTCGTCATTAGCGACCTGAAAGAGGGGACCTTCTACGCCCAAATCCATATCTCTATAAACTCGAACAAGCTGCGGATAGACGCGAGGCCGAGCGACGCCATAGCGCTCGCCGTCCGCACCAAGGTGCCGATCTTCGCCGATGAATCGGTCTTGGACCAAGCCGCCATCTTAAGCGAGACGGGCGAAGATGAAGAGGTCGAGCGGTTCCGGGAGTTTCTAAATAATATCAGGCCGGAAGATTTTCAGGAGTAGCGGGTCGCGACAACGGGGCGCGGGCCTTCGGTGCTAGAACTTGACCTCGCCCAAGACCGTCATGTTCTTGATAGTGCCCTTCGGGATAATATGGAAGTCGTTGTGACGATAACCCCGGCCGCGGTTTGTAAGGTCATAATCTTGAACGAGGACGATATAGTCATCGGTCTCTTTCCATACTAAGCCAACGGTAATCTTCGATAGTCTAAATACCTCAAAATCATCGGGTATTTCGACCCTCGAATAAGCGGTAATATCCTCCCACCATACAGCCGCGACACATTTTATCTGCGCCTCGACCAATTCATCCTCGTTAAAAAAGTCGGCGGCGGGCTCGAAAGATACTTGCGATACGGCTTTGCCGCTCGTCTTTATTGGCTGTTCTTTCAACAGATAACTCTCCTTTATGGTGCCCGGCGGGTTTGAGCCTATGGCAAGATTTTAAACTTTATGGGCGTCGGTGTCAAACTGTTTGTAATTAAAACCGCAGGTCATACGTATAGTTAGTCAGCAATACACCGTTTGCTTGCATCTGGTGGCGGTATTTGTCACAGCGCTCGACTTAAATATAATCGCATTATATGTTTTATATCCGTAATGGTCGGGAATAACAAAACGAGACGTAACACATCCGCACCTGGTACGAAAGGCAGGCCGTGTATGGAAATAATCAAAAGAGCGGTTGACCATGTGCCGATTATTGAGATACACGGCCAAATCGACCTTAGCAACTGCCACATGCTTCACGATGAGATTTTTTCCGCGGTCGAGCAGGGTGACTACCGCTTGATAGTCGACTTGAAAAAAATCAGCTACATCGACAGTTCGTGCCTCGGCGTCCTGCTCGGGGGGCTTGATTTAGTCAGAAAGCGGGGCGGCGGGCTCGCCATCGTCGGCAACCCCCTCGTCGACAGGGTCTTAACGCTCACCGGTCTCACCCGGCTCTTTCCTTTTCATTCAACGGTAAACGACGCTCTCGCGGGTCTCGAAACCAACTAGCGCCCGCCCAAATTAACACCCTTAAATCAAGCGGGTCTCCGCGAAGCTATCCCTTTATCACACCGATGGGGCGTAGCCGCGCCACCTTCTTGGCGATATCGGTGTTGTGACACACCTCGACCACCCGGCTTACGTCTTTATAGGCCCCCGGCGCCTCTTCCGCGAGGAGTGCCGGGCTGCCCGCGAGGACTCGGATGCCTTTTGCCTCAAGCTCTCTCTTGAGCGCCTGTCCGCTGATCTCGCGCTTAGCTTCACTGCGGCTCATCAGCCGCCCGGCCCCGTGACAGGTCGAGCCGAATGTCTGCCTCATCGCTTCATCGGTCCCGACCAGGATATAAGAGGCGCTACCCATATCGCCGGGGACCAGAACCGGCTGCCCTATGTGGCGGAATTTCTCCGGGGTTAGGGTATTGCCCGGACCGAAAGCTCTCGTTGCTCCCTTGCGGTGGACGCAGACCTTCTTTACCTCGTCGTCGACGAGGTGCTCCTCGAACTTGGCGATGTTGTGGCAGACGTCGTAGAGAAGGCGCATCCCCATCGACTCCGCGCTTTTGACAAAGACACGCTCGAACGACTCCCTGACCCAATGCGCCATCACTTGGCGGTTGACGAAAGCATAGTTTACCGCGCATGCCATCGCCGCGTAATAGTCGCGCCCCTCGCGAGACAAAATCGGCGCGCAGCCGAGTTGCCGGTCGGGAAGGTCTATGCCGGTCGCGCGCACCACCTTGTCCATCACCTTGATATAGTCGCTGCAAATCTGGTGGCCCAAACCACGGGAGCCGGAGTGGATCATGACGACGAGTTGCCCCTCAAAGAGGTCGAAGACGTTAGCCGCCCGCTCGTCGAAAATCTCAACCACCTCTTGTATTTCAAGGAAGTGGTTGCCGGCCCCGAGGGTGCCGGGCTGGTCGTAGCCGCGCTCAAACGCTCGGTCGCTTACGGCTCCGGGGTCGGCGCCGGCCAGGCGGCCGCGCTCCTCTATAAACTCGGTATCCTCGTCCCAAGCATAGCCGTTTTTTATGGCCCAATCGACACCGTCGACCATGACCTTCTCGAGTTCCTCTCGCTCCAGCCTGATCTTTCCCCTGCTGCCCACCCCCCTAGGGACACTCCTCGCGATTTCGTGCATTAGGGCATCGATCTTGTCTATTACGTCTTTTGCTAAAAAATCGGTCTTAAGGAGGCGCACCCCGCAGTTGATGTCGAAGCCGACACCGCCGGGCGAGATGACCCCCGTCTCGATGTCGGTCGCCGCAACGCCGCCGATTGGAAAACCGTAACCCCAATGGATATCGGGCATCGCGTAAGAGGCTTTTATTATGCCGGGAAGAAACGCGACATTCGCGACCTGCTCGACCGCCTTATCCTCGTGCGCCTTGAGCAAGAGTTCCTCACTGGCGTAGATGATGCCCGGAACCCGCATTCCTTTTTTGTAGCTTACCGGGATTTTCCAGATATACTCTGAGACTCTTTCGAGAGCGTCAAACATCTTTACCACCGTCCTAAAACGCTTTCAAAACACTTTAAGGGCGTTTAGACATCGAAAATTACCTGGGCCGACCAGTCCTCGTTGTGCTCGATTTTGAGCATGTGGTATGTGCAGGCTTTGATTTGGGTGCCAATCTGGTGGCGGCCGAGGTCGAGCGGCTCACCGTAGGCTACGGCGCGCATGTGGTGTTCCTCATCCCATTCGACGATTTCGAAGCGCTTAAAGACCGTGTATTCCACTTCGAAGCGGTACAAAAGCTCGTTGAGCCATTCGACGAGCATGCTCTCCCGGTCCTCGGCTTCGACCGATATCTCTCGCGACATCGACGGCTTGATGTTCTCGAGGTCCGTAATGAGACTGAACATTCCGGTAGCGGCGTTTTCGAATGCCTCTTTGAGCGTGTGGCCGTGCGCCTTGAGGCCGACATCGGCGGTGTGCTCTAAAACCTCAAACGGCAACATCGGCTCCCCCGGCGTGCGCTAAAACGGCTATCTCTAATCCATGCCTACATTATCCGGCGGTTTCCACGGACTCGTCGGTCGCCTTAAATCTCCGGCTCTTCGTTCCCGTTAGGCTTGTCCTTGTCGTCAACGATTAAAGCGACGGCGCTTACCGTATCGTTTTCGTTTATGTTCATTATTCTGACGCCTTGCGTGTTTCTACCCATTTGCGAAATCTGTTTAACAGGCGTGCGCATCACGATGCCTTCCGTCGAGATTATCATGAGACTATGGCGTTCTTGAACCATCTTGGCGGCCGATACCTTGCCTCGCGCGCTGGTCTCTTTGAGCGTCTTTACGCCCTTGCCGCCGCGCCCTTGTTGCGGGTAGTTGTGCATCGGGGTGCGTTTTCCAAACCCGTTGTCGGTAATGATCAGGAAGTCGGCTTCATCTTTTGCGACCTCCACCGCGAGAACCTCGTCGTCCTTGGCGAGACTCATCCCTTTGACCCCGGTCGCGGTGCGCCCCATCGGCCGCACGTCGGTCTCGTTGAACCGGATGGACATGCCGCCGCGCGACACCAGAATCATATCGTCTGAGCCGCGGGTGATCTTGACTCCTATCAGCTCGTCGTCCTCGCGCATGCTGATTGCGAGAATCCCGTCGCGCCGCGAGGTGTTGTACTCCTTAAACGGCGTCTTTTTGACAATGCCCTTCTTCGTAGCCATCATGAGGTACTGGTCTTCCTCAAACGCCTTTGTCGAGATGACCGCGGCTATCTTCTCGTCCTGCGCGAACGGCAGGACGTTGACGATGGCGTGTCCGCGCGCCGTTCGGCCGGCGGTCGGCAACTCATGCACTTTTATTTTGTATACTTTCCCCTTGTTCGAGAAGAACAAGATGAAGTTGTGCGTCGACGATATGAAGAGGTGCTCCACAAAATCGCCCTCTTTAAGGTTGGTGCCGGAGACCCCCTTGCCGCCTCGGGCCTGCTGGCGATAGGTCGTTACCGGCAGACGCTTGATATAGCCGGAGTGGGTAATCGTTATCACCATGTCTTCCTCGGCTATCAAATCTTCTATCTCAAGCTCCGCCGCCGCCGAGACAATCTGGGTGCGGCGCTCATCACCGAATCTCTCTTTGACCCCGATGAGTTCCTCTTTTATGATATCGAGGACCATCTGCTCGCTCGCGAGGATTCTCTTAAGGAGCGCTATCTTCTCCAGAAGCTCTTTATATTCCATCTCTATCTTTTGGCTCTCCAGCGCGGTGAGGCGCTGGAGGCGCATATCGAGGATGGCTTGTGCCTGTATCTCGGAGAGGTTGAAGTTGGCTATGAGCCGCTTCCTGGCCTCGTCTACCGTCTTCGACTGCCTGATGGTCTTGATTACCTCATCGAGATTGTTGAGCGCGATGAGGAGGCCTTCCAGGATGTGCGCCCGTGCTTCGGCCTTTTCCAACTCGAATCGGGTGCGGCGCACGATTATCTCTTTCTGGTGCTCGATATAGTGGCGGAGCACCTGCGGCAGGCTGAGCGTGCGCGGGATACCTTCGACCAGGGCGAGCATTATAACGCCGAAGCTCGTCTCGAGCTGCGTGTGTTTATAGAGCTTATTAAGGACTACCTGGGGAATTGCCTCGCGTTTCAGTTCGACGACGAGTCGCATACCGCTGCGGTCCGACTCGTCTCGAAGGTCCGATATCTCCGATATCTTCTTTTCGCGCACCAGCTCGGCTATCTTCTCGGTCAAACGTGCTTTGTTGACCTGGTAGGGTAATTCGCTAATGATGATTCGCGTCTTGTTCGACTTGGTCTGCTCCATGTGCGCCTTACCGCGCACCTTGATGCTGCCGCGCCCGGTCTCATAGGCGTCCCTTATCCCCGCCCTGCCCATTATGGTGCCGCCGGTCGGGAAATCAGGGCCTTTGACGATTTGCATAAGGTCGCTCGGCTGGGAGTCGGGGTTGTCTATCAGTTTAATAGTAGCGTCGATGACTTCGTTAAGGTTGTGCGGCGGGATGTTGGTCGCCATGCCTACCGCGATACCGGACGAGCCGTTTACAAGCAGGTTCGGATAGCGCGCCGGCAAAACGACCGGCTCCTGCTCGGTCTCGTCATAGTTGGGAACGAAGTCGACGGTCTTCTTGTCTATGTCTCGCAACAGCTCGACGGCGAGTTTGGAGAGGCGCGCTTCGGTGTAGCGCATCGCCGCAGGCGAATCGCCGTCGACCGAGCCGAAGTTGCCGTGCCCGTCGATGAGTTCGTAGCGCATCGAAAAACTCTGGGCCATGCGCACGAGGGTGTCGTAGATGGCGCTGTCGCCATGGGGGTGGTACTTACCCATGACGTCACCGACCATGCGCGCGCACTTTTTATAGGGTTTACTCGGAAGAATTCCCATCTCGTTCATGCCGTAAAGAATCCTCCGATGGACCGGCTTCAAGCCGTCGCGCACATCGGGTAGCGCCCGCCCCACGATTACGCTCATCGCGTAATCGATGTACGAGCTTCGCATCTCGTCTTCTATTTCAATCGTCTCTATTCTGCCTGTAAGGGCATCGACCATCGTCATTCTCCTTCTTGACCGAACTCGTTAAATATCTAAAAAGCGCACGTCTTTCGCGTGCCGCTGGATGAATTCCCTTCGAGGCTCGACTTTATCCCCCATGAGCGTCGAGAATATCTCGTCGGCGGCGATGACGTCTTCCAGGTTTACCCGCAAGAGCGTCCTCGTCTCCGTGTTCATAGTCGTATCCCAGAGCTGGTCCGGGTTCATCTCGCCAAGACCTTTATATCTCTGCAGGCCGACGTTCTTTTCGACGCTCTTTATGTATGTTTCGAGTTCCCTGTCTTTATAAAAATATCTTGTCAGCCCATCGTGTGTCACCTTATAGAGCGGCGGCTGTGCTATATAGATGTAGCCCGACTCTATCAGCGGGAGCATATGGCGATAGAAGAAGGTCAGTATCAGTGTGCGGATGTGCGCACCGTCGACGTCGGCATCGGTCATGATTATTATTTTATGGTAGCGCGCATTGCCGATATCAAAATCCTCGCCTATGCCGGTACCGAGAGCGGTTATTATCGCTTGAATCTCTTCACTGCTTAGAACCTTGTTTAATCTGGCTTTTTCGACATTTAATATCTTTCCTTTTAGCGGCAATATCGCTTGGAAACTGCGGTCGCGCGCTTGCTTGGCCGAGCCGCCGGCCGAGTCTCCCTCGACCAAAAATATCTCCGAGAGGGCGGGGTCTCGCATTGAACAATCCGCCAGTTTTCCCGGCAGGGACGTGCTTTCAAGGAGCCCTTTTCTCCGCGTAAGCTCGCGGGCCTTTCTGGCGGCGGCGCGGGCATGGGAGGCCTGTATTACCTTACTTATTATGATCCGCGCGATCTGCGGGTTTTCCTCCAAAAACTCGTCGAGCTTAGACCCCAGGGTTCCCTCGACCAGACTTCGGATTTCCATGTTGCCGAGCTTGGTCTTGGTCTGACCTTCGAATTGCGGATCGCGAAGCTTGACGCTGACTATGGCGGTCAACCCCTCGCGAATATCCTCGCCGGAGAGATTTTCCTCCTTCTCTTTTAGGAGTCCTTTCTTTCTGGCATAATCGTTGATCGTTCTGGTCAAGGCCGACCTGAAGCCGGAGAGGTGCGCGCCCCCTTCGTGCGTGTTTATATTGTTGGCAAAAGTGAAGACGCTCTCGCTATAGCCGGTATTATATTGCATGGCGATCTCTACTTCGTTATTGCCGTCATCGTTTTCAAAGTAGATTATCTTTTTGTGAACCGCCTCTTTTGTTTTGTTCAGGTGATTTACGAAATCTACGATTCCACCCGAATATTTATATTCTACCTGCTCATAGGGGGCCATGCGCTCATCTATCAGCTCGATCCTGAGGTCTTTGTTGAGAAACGCCATCTCTCGCATGCGTTGACGCAGTGTGTCGAAGACATATTCAACCTCATCGAAGATCTGCTCATCCGGATGAAAGGTGACGGTGGTGCCGCTCCTGTTTGTTTTACCTAACTCTTCGAGTTTGGTAACAGGCTTTCCATACTCATAGGTTTGGTGGTAGGCTTTGCCGTCTCTGTGTACCTCAACGGTCAATTTTTTAGAGAGCGCGTTGACGACGGATATGCCTACGCCATGAAGGCCGCCGGAAACTTTATACCCCTCCCCGCCGAACTTGCCGCCGGCGTGCAAGAGGGTCAATACAATCTCTACGGCGGGTTTTTTATATTTATCTATGATGTCTACGGGAATACCCCGTCCGTCGTCGCTTACCTCTATCGCGTTGTCGGGCTTGATCTTTACTATTATATTTTTACAATATCCCGCAAGGGCTTCGTCGACACTATTGTCGACTACTTCATAGACGAGGTGGTGTAGTCCTCGTGGCCCGGTGCTCCCGATATACATACCGGGGCGTTTACGAACCGCTTCCAACCCTTCGAGCACGGTTATGTCTTTAGCGGTGTATGTTGCGCTCACGAATATTCCTTCTTTCCATTACAAGGTAGGGTTTTACAGTAAGAAGCGGCTCTTGTCGGCCGCCGTTACAACCCTTATATTATAGCATATTTCAAATACACAAGGTTATTTCAGTGAACACCTCCGGCACCTCTTTTCGGCTGTTGGTGTCTGGCGGCCGCATCTTTTACAAACCGCCCATCCCTCAGCGGCTCGCCACCGGTTGAGTTTTTTGCTCTGTATTATCAGCGACGCGAGCCGCTTCCGTAAGTCATCGTCAAGTATGGGGGAGGTTGTCTCGGCCGCCTCCTCTGCCTCCCGTTCCCCAAGGGGGATGTCTTTTAACTCCGGCCCGGCAGCCGTATCTTTATCACCGGCCGGCCTCACAAAAGACTCACAAGAAAATTTTATTTCTCGGACTATGGGGGCGGCTAAATAATTGTTCAATAATTCCTTGAGTTTAGGGGTAAATCCGCTCAGCTCTTGCGCCCAGGTCGGACTTTTGGTTTTAACATAAAGGACGCCGTTTCGTATATATTTAGGAGACGTGTTCCCGGCGATATCGTCCGCGACTATCTTGTTCCACGCTTCGACCGCCCTGACCTCTTCGAGCCTGTCTTTAAAGTTGCGCTCATTATTAACTTCGTCTATGACGTCGGAAAATCTCTTCATAAAAGCTTCCGCCTAACGACTATTATCACAACGACAACGGTAAAATTCGCGGCCCGGTCGATTATTTCACCGAAATGACATTGTGTCCACACTCTCGCTCTTTAAAATACTCCATGTTCGTGCTGGTTACTAATACCTGTATTCCTTTTTCTATATATTTTAAAAGAGCCGCTCTGCGCTTGATATCCAGCTCCGACATGACGTCGTCGAGTAAGAGCACCGGATATTCCTTAATTTTTTCGGTGATTATCTTATGTTCCGTAATTTTTAAAGCAAGCGCGACCGACCGCTGTTCACCTTGTGAGCCGTAGATCCTCATATCGATGCCGCCGACAAACATCCCGACGTCGTCGCGGTGCGGACCGAGGAGGCTCTGTCCCCGCTCTATCTCCGCTCGCCTTTGCGCTCGCAATCCCTCCATAAAACGCTCTTGAAGGTTTTCGACCGAGCCGTCTTCGCCCACTAGCCGACTCTCGTATTTTAAACTAAAGCGCTCCGTTGCGTCCGAAATTTGCGAATATATCTCCGCGGCATGTTCGGCTATGGTCGCCACCGCTTCGTTCCTATATTTTATGATTTTAGTTCCCGCCTCAACGAGCTGCGCGTCCCAATAATCGATCATGTCGGGATTCATTCGTCCCGAGCCGACCTTTTTTAGAAGAAGATTTCTCTGGCGCAACACCTTGCCGTAGTGTTGGCGCCAATATAAATAATCCGCTTTCGTTTTTTCTAGAATCTCGTCGAGATAAGCGCGCCTGTGTTCAGGCATCTCTTTGACGATTTTTAGGTGGTCCGGCGTAAACATCACCGTTTGAACAGGCCTCGCGCGACCGGAAAAACCCTTTTGTAGAACGCCGTTGATCTTAAGCCTTCTGCCGCCTTTTTTTTCTACCACGGCCTCTACTACGAGGTCTCTATCGGTTCTTTTTACGGAGGCTTTCACATGTAAAAATTCCTTGCGCCACGCGATAAGTTCTTGGTGGTTTCCGGTCCGGTGTGAGCGTCCGTTTTCGAGAAAATAAACGGCTTCCAAGATGTTGGTCTTTCCAACGGCGTTCTTCCCTATTATAAAATTTATGCCTGGTGTGAACTGTGTGGAAAAATCTTCATAATTTCTATAATTTTTCAAAAATAGCTTTTCTATATACATACATTATTTCAATAACAAAGAGACACCCAACACGTCGTCTTCGACCTCGACAATGTCTCCCGCTTTTATTTTATAACCCCTTCTAGTTTCTTTTTTGCCGTTAACATCGACAAACCCGCCTTGAATAAGGTATTTTGCCTCTCCGCCCGTTGAGGCGAGGTCGGCATATTTCAAAAGCTGCTCCAATTTAGTTCCGGGCTCCACAACGACTTCCCTCATCTATCAGCCTATTCTAACCGGCATTATTAAATATATAAAACCCCGGTCTTGGACCGGCCTTACGAGCCCGGGCTTGAGTGGGCTGTTTAATTCAATATTTATTTCATCTTCGCCGATAGATTGAAGGCCGTCTAATAAATAGTTCGCGTTGAAGGCGATCTCTATTCCCTCCCCAAAGGTCTTCGCCGAAACCCTTTCTATCGCGGAGCCGAGGTCTTGGGATATCGCCGATATCTCGACCTCATTATTGTCTATCTTCATCTTCACCAGCGAGGTGCTTTGCGCTAAAAGAGCGACCCTTCGCACGCCGGCGATGAGGTCTTGTCGGCTGAATTTCACCCTTAAATCGCAATCGCTCGGCAGCAGTTGCTGATAGTTGGGAAATTGCCCTTCGATGAGGCGCGAGATTATAACCGTATCTCCGAGGTCGAAATAGACCAGATTGGGCTCTAAAATAATCTCCACGTCTTTATCACCGACCGCTTTTGAGACCTCGTCGAGACAGCGTCCGGGAATAACGGCGCTACTCTGGGTCGCGTCGAGCCCCTCTACCGCCACATCTTTTATGGAAAGCCTATAGCTGTCGGTCGCGACCATCTTAAGGTGACCCTTATCGATATTGATCAACACGCCGCTCAAGATAGGGCGCGTTTCGTCTCTTGAAACCGCCTTAATGACGTGCTTTATCACGTCCGATAAGACCCGGCCGCTTATCTTAACACCGCTATGGCCTGTTATATTCGGAAACTTCGGAAAGTCGGAGGGCGAGTATGAACGAATATCGAAGACCGCATTCAAGCTGATAATTTTTATATTGCCGCCCTTATCATCGCTGACTATTTCAATATTGCCGGCGGGTAGATTCTTTACTATCTCTCCTAACAGCCGCGCGGGAATCACCGTCTCTCCTTCTTCTCTCACCGTTGCGGGCAGAACACACTTTATCGATAATTCCAAGTCGGTCGCGTATAAGTGCAACATACCGTTGGCCGCCTTAAAATGAACACCGCTTAAAACAGGAAGCAGCGCCCTCGGCGAGACGGCCTTCTGTACGGTTTGAACGGCTCTGTTTAATTCTTCTTGTGATATTTGTATATTCACACTTCCTCCTATTAATATTTTATATAAATAAGTATAGTTGTAATTAATAGGCGCTGTTAATTGTGTTAATAACACCTATTTGCGCACTTCGGCCGCGTCTTCAACCTGTAAAAAAAGTACTGATGAAAAATGTGTAAACTCTTAGTAAAAAAAATTTCAACTATTATTAACAGATATATCAACAGGTTTTAAGTCTTCTGCTTTATACGATTTGTCAATTCTTGAATTTGATTATATACTTCCCGGCTCGTGCTTATCATCTTATTTACCTTGGAGTTCGCATACATAACCGTTGTGTGATCGCGGCCGCCAAACTCTTCGCCAATTTTTGGAAGACTCATGTCGGTCAGTTCACGCGCGAGATACATGGCCAGCTGCCGCGGATAGACAATATCCTGTGAGCGCTTATTTCCAACTAATTGTGTCTTAGATAGGTTGAAATATTTACACACTTCGGACTGGATAGTATGTATGGATATAGGGCGGCCGGCCCGGTTGGGAAAGATGTCCTTAAGTACGGTCTCCGCAAGAGTTCTCGTTAATTTCTCCTTATTCAAGTTTGAAAAAGCGATGATGCGGATGAGCGCGCCTTCGAGTTCACGGATGTTGGATTGTATGCGCGACGCGACAAACTCGAGAACATCCTTGTCTACGGATAAGTTTTCTAGTTGGGCTTTCTTATCTAATATGGCGATTCTGGTCTCGAGGTCGGGGGGTTGTATGTCGGTTATGAGACCCCACTCAAAACGAGAGCGGAGACGGTCCTCAAGGGTCGCTATATCTTTCGGAGGCCGGTCGCTAGAGAGCACGATCTGTTTGTTGGCTCCGTGAAGAGTATTAAAAGTGTGAAAAAATTCCTCCTGCGTCGCCTCCTTGTTCTCGAGAAACTGTATATCATCGACAAGGAGTATGTCATTGTCCCGGTAACGTTTTTGAAAGCCGGTGATTTTGTCTTTGTCCCGGATGGAATTGATAAAATCGCGGGTGAATTTTTCACACGAGACATATTTTATTTTAAGAGACGGATGATGTTTTAGCGCGTAATATACGATGGCCTGGAGGAGGTGGGTCTTACCGAGCCCCACGCCCCCATATATAAAAAGCGGATTATACGCTTTTGAGGGAGACTCCGCGACAGCGAGGGCCGCGGCGTGCGCAAACCGGTTGCTTCCCCCTATAACAAAAGAATCAAAAGTATATTTTTCGTTTAGATTTATGGGACGTCTATTATTTTCCGGCGTCTTTTGACGCTTTTCATCCTGTTTTTCCGGCGTCTGCCCGGCATTTTCATCGACGACGACCTTTATAAACATCTCCTCCGCGAGGACCTGGAAGAGAGCGTCTTCTATAAGGCTGCTGTAGCGCGTCTCGAGCCATTCTTTAGCGAAAGGGCTCGGAGCGAAGATGGTAATGGAGTCGTCTTCTATTAGAGCAGGCTTAGTACTCTCAAACCAGGCATTAAAGGTGGGTGGGTTGAGCTGGTTTTTTATTATTTTGAGTACTTCGTTCCAGATGTGATCGAGCTGGTTTAGCAAGAAAAAAGACACCCGCCTATTGGTTGAGAATATTGTCTAAGTATTCTATCCCTAACGATGTGAGAACTCTTTTACCCTGTTCATCAGAGGAAATTAGAGATTTATCTTCCAAGTATATCAAATCGCGGTGTGCGGTGCTAAGGCCTATGCCGAGTTCGGCGGAGACTTTGGATGGTCCGGTAGAGCCTATCTCCATTATCAAAAAGAGAACCTGTTTTTGGCGTTTATTTAGTGCTATTTCCGCCGGAACAGGGGTTTGTTCGCGGCTCGCGGCGGCTACTTTATTGGGAACGCTCAGCGTTATTACCGTTCCGGTGTCGAGGTTGTCTTCCACCTCGATGGCACCGCCGAGGAATGTTATTGTCTCTCTGATAATAGGCAATCCGGAGCCGACCCCTTTTATATATTGTTTCATATGGGGGGTGGCTGTTGAAAAACCGGGTTCGCACGCCTTATCCTTGTTTTTTATTCCCGGGCCTTGGTCTGAAATACGCACCGTGTTTCCATTGTTATAAATACTTATGACTATATCTTTAAAATATGCGTGTATTAGATTTTCGATCGCTTCTCGTAAGATCGTGTAAGGAACATTTCCCCCTATCTCTTTGGAGTATTGGTAGGTTTTAGCGGCAAGAAGATTAATAAAATCGTCATAATCCTTCAAATTTAATTCCACAACGCGCGGCGCGGCCATAAAGGTATCATAAATAGCAAGCCTGGCGATATTGTTGAGCCGGCCTGACGGCTCTACGGCGGCGGAGACGGCGTCGTCTAAAACCTTAGGCGGCTCAACCGCCGTCTCTTTGACCGCGGAACCCTCGGCAGCCTCTAAATTATTAATGAAGCGTAAAAAATGGCTTTCCATGTCCCGTCCAATAAATATTCTTAACCCAACTTATCCCCTGAGTTATTAACAATACATTAAAATCTATAAAAACGAAAAATCTCGACGTAAGCGGGCTGTTTTATGTAAAGACTCTATCTTTGATTGTATCAAAACGAAAGGCCGGCGAAATCGTTTTGACAATAAAAATGCTGGCGAAAGAGTAAAGTTTTACACATAAATATACACAGCTGTGGAAAAGTCTTGGAAAACATTAGAAAGTATTTCATCGAACGGCTTGTAGAAAAAGAATAACCCATAAATTGGCTTTCCAAAAAGACAAGAAGTGTTTTAAGTAGCCGGCTCCTGTGGAAAACTCCGTTTTTTTAAAGAAAACCCGAAACCGCCCCACCAAGAGGGGCTCGTTTAATAAATAATAACGACGACGGCGCGCGAAATATTTTACCCTATCTGAGCAGCGAATTTTAAAAGCAATATAAATAAAAGGTTTTTAGAAGGGGCAATAATTGCGTCTCAAGACGAATAGGAAAACATGCAAATAAAGGCGATAGAAAAAGTTATTAACATTATCCACAATATACGGGCGAACGATTGCGGCGCGGACACACCGAACATTCGGATACCCGGGATAGTATTTTTGGCCGGCTTTATAAAAAATCCATGGAAAATAATTATTACGGCGCGGCGAACGCCCGCCCCCGGCATATATTTAAGTCGGAGCCATATCCTTGGTGCCGTGAGCGGGCGCCCATAAGCGACACCGAACGGTAAAATCCTTGACACCAGCAGCTAGAGAGCAATATAATATAGCCTGTTCTTTTTATATTAAGGAGTCACCTTGAAGCGGACATATCAACCGAATAAAAGAAAAAGAAAAAAGACACACGGCTTTCGCATAAGGATGCGTACCAGGGCGGGAAGAAAGATCATCGCCAATCGCCGCAGAAAAAACAGGGCGAGGCTAACCGCCTAAGTGCATGCGATGCGCAGAGATACTCGGCTGACCGTCGGCAAGGAATACGGAGAGGTATATTCGCGCGGCGGGTCGGTCGCGAACAGAGAGCTGGCTTTATATTTTTTAAAAAAGGAATCCGACGTAACGCGCGCGGGAACATCGATCTCGCGGAGAGTCGGCACGGCGGTCGTAAGAAATCGCATAAAGCGATTGATAAAAGAGTCCTTTAGAAAAAATGAGGCAAGAATCAAAGAGGGATATGATTTAGTCTTCATCGCAAGACACGCGGCAAAGGGAAAGTCTTTTCACGAAGTTGAAAAGGCTTTTATTGATGTTTTAAGCAAAGCCGGGCTGCTGAGGGAAGAGAGATGATGAAGAGATTGATGATAGGCGTGATAAATGTCTATCAGAAGACCATATCCCCGCTATTTCCACCATCGTGCCGGTTTTACCCATCGTGTTCCAGCTACGCGCTCCAAGCGATTCAAAAACACGGCGTGATAAGGGGCGGGTTGATGGCGGCCGGAAGAATATTACGGTGTCACCCCTTCTCTCCCGGGGGGCACGACCCAGTTAAATAAAGGGGGTTTTTTGTTTGATGAGCCTTTGGAATGGCTTAATAGACCTGCTCAAAGAGGTCATGGAATTTTTTTATTTATACGTTAACGATTATGGCGTGGCCATAATCCTGCTGACTGTGGCTATAAGAATCGTAATATTGCCGCTGACGATAAAGCAGACCAAGTCGATGTATGAGATGCAGCGGCTCCAGCCAAAACTAAAGGAACTCCAGGAAAAATATAAAGACAACAAAGAGAAACTCCAGAAGGAGATGCTCAAGTTTTATGCGGAGCACAAGGTCAACCCATTTGGCGGTTGCTTCCCGCTCCTGCTGCAAATGCCGGTATTTTTCGCCTTGTTTCAGATGTTAATGAAGAACAAGGACCTCTTAGAGGCGACATCGCTCGGTATCTTCGGGCTCGGGACAAAGCCGAGCGCGGTATTTGGGGAAGGAATCGTCGTATTTTTTCCATATTTTATACTGATTGTGTTGATGGCGCTTACCACCTATATACCGCAGAAGATGATGACGACCGACCCTCAGCAACAGCGCATAGGCCTGATACTCATGCCGTTAATGGTATTTTTCGCTTGGACTCTGCCGACGGGAGTCCTATTATATTGGATAACCACAAATGTCTGGACGATAGCTCAGCAATACGTAACCCTGAGGCTGGCAAAACAAGCGGAGGTCGCTAATGGCAAGGGCAATTGAGAGTGAGGGCAACTCGGTAGAAGAGGCAATCGAGGCGGCGTTGGTAGAGCTGGGATTGGGCCGCGACAGTGTCGAGATAGAGGTCTTAGAAGAGGGGAGCCGGGGCTTTCTCGGGATCAGCGCGGCTAAAGCGCGTGTCCGGGTGAGTGTGGCGGAGAGCGGCTCGCAGCCCGCCACCGCCTTTGTCGAAGAACTCATCGACAAACTGGGGGCGAGCGGCGACGTGGACGTATCCGAAGACAGTGAGACCATCAACATAAACATCACGGGCCCCAACGCCGGGCTGCTTATTGGTAAGAGGGGCGAGACACTCGCCGCGATTCAGACGATCACCGGTGTCGTCTTGCGCAAGAACAACATAAAGAAGAAGCTCGTGCTCGATGTCGAGGATTACCGAAAGCGCCGGGCGGAGAGCCTCACGGAGATTGCGCTGAGTGCGGCCGAGAAGGCTCTAAACACCGGAAGGCCGGTAGTGCTGCAGCCGATGAATTCATTTGAAAGACGACTCGTCCACCTGGCATTGCAAGATAACGACGAGGTGATTACAATAAGCGAAGGAGAAGAACCGAGTCGGCAAGTAAGGGTCGCGCCGAGATAGCCTGCCTTAAAGCAAAATTTTAACACCCGGCGTCTCTTGAGCCGGGTGTTTTTGTTTCTCCCCGGTGAGCTGCTTGTTTATTAAAAGTTTACGATTGTACATGCAATATGAACGCGCAGCAAGGAGTAGGTATATGAGGGTAAATGTCAATTATTGTTAACGACACCATTGCGGCGATATCTACGGCCGCCGGTCAAGGCGGAATCGGAATCATTCGGCTGAGCGGACCGGCGGCTATCGATATCGCGGAAAAGATGTTTAAGGGAAACAAGGGCGCGACTCTGGCCGGGCGAAAAAGCCACAGCCTTCTTCTGGGGACCATTTACGACCCCGCCGACGGCTCCGACGTCGACCAGGCGCTCATCGCGGTGATGCGCGCTCCCGGCACCTATACCCGCGAGGACGTCGTGGAAATCAATTGCCACGGCGGCGTCGCGGCAATTGAGAAGACCCTCAACCTGGTGTGCGCCGCCGGGGCACGCCCGGCGGCGCCCGGCGAGTTTACCTTGCGCGCCTATTTAAACGGCCGCATCGATTTAGCGCAGGCCGAAGCGGTCGTCGATATCATAAACTCGCGGACCGAAGCGCAGCTGAGGGTTGCGGTAGACCAACTCGAGGGCGGGCTATCGCAAAAGATCGGGCGCATATCCGATGCGCTCGTCGAGGCCTTGGCCCAGCTCGAGGCGGCGGTCGATTTCTCGGATGAAGACATCGAAGTCCTTCCGGTAGACGACATCGGCCGCATGCTCCGAGAGGCCCACAAAGAGCTGATAGCCTTAGGGGAGACGTCCAACAGGGGAAGAATTCTAAGAGAGGGCATCGATGCGGCCATTGTGGGGCTTCCCAATGTCGGAAAATCAAGCCTGTTGAACGCGCTTCTTCGCGAAGAACGCGCTATCGTGACGGCGGTGCCGGGAACGACGCGCGATGTCATCGAGGAGGCAATAAGCATAAAAGGGGTTCCCTTGCGGATAAAGGACACCGCCGGCATACGCCATTCGGTCGACGAGGTGGAGATAATCGGGGTCGAGTTGTCGCGCAGGACCATTAAGACCGCGACGCTGGTCCTGTGCGTCATAGACGGGAGCCGACCCATAAGCGCCGGGGATATCGGGCTGGTCGAGGAGGTAAAGAGCGAACCGGCCGTTCTCGTGATAAACAAGGCCGACCTGCCCGAGGATAAATCGGTTGCGGGGCTGGAACTTCCGCAAAACTTTAAAGCACGGGCACGGGTCTCGGCGCTTACCGGGGACGGCATCGACGAACTCGAGACCACCATAGAGAAGTTGTTCTTTGCCGGCGAGATCGATATGTCTGATAAGACGCTGATAACGAATGCGCGCCACGCGCAGCTCATCGAGCGCGCCGTCGGCGCCACCCGAGAAGCGTTTGAGTTGCTGGAGGCGTCGATGCCGGAGGAGGTAGTCGCGACGGTTCTCAAAGACGCCCTAAGCGACCTCGGCGAGATTACCGGGGAAACGGTGTCGGAAGATATCCTGGGGCGGATATTCAGCCGGTTTTGCATAGGAAAATAGGGGGGCGCGCCAAAATGTCTTGACACAAGAGAGATTGGCGCCTTCACGTGTAACAAAAGGATGAGCGTGCTTGGGGATGGAAAGATTTGATGTGATAGTCGTCGGCGCGGGGCATGCCGGCTGTGAGGCCGCCAGTGCCGCGGCCCGCATGGGATGCCGTACGCTGCTGCTGACCATAAGCTTGGATGCGGTTGCGCTGCTGCCGTGCAATACATCGTTCGGCGGCCCCGGGCGCGGACAGTTGGTCCGCGAAATCGACGCGCTCGGCGGCGAGATGGCGAAGATGGTCGACGCGCACACCATCCACTCCCGCTGGTCGAACACGGGGAAAGGTCCGGCGGTGCAAGCGCCGTTTGCGCTGGTCGACAGGGTCCGGTACCAGCTCGGGACGACCTACCTGCTCGAACACACCGAAGGCCTGTATGTGCGCCAAGCGCACATCGAAAGCATCGCAAAAAAGGCCGACCGCATTGTCGTCAAGTCGCTCTTCGATGAGGAATTCGAGGGCGAGGCGGCTATCGTCACCACCGGCACATTTCTCGGAGGTCGGGTTGCATACGGCGCCGTCCGCGAAGATGCGGGCCGCCACAGCGAGCGCGGCTCGGACGAACTCTCGACAAACCTCTCCGCGCTCGGCTTTCGCATGGGGCGCTTTAAGACCGGGACTTCGCCCCGTGTTTCAGCGGAGAGCGTCGTCCTAGACGGCCTTGAGGAGCAACTGCCGGATGTCGAGCCCGAGCCGTTTTCGTTTTGGACAGACGATTACTCACCGTCTTCGTTATCGTGCTATCGAACCCAAACCGGCGAGCGGACGCGGCTGGTTCTGGCGTCGCGAGTCAAAGAATCCCCGCTGTATTCGGGCGCGATACACGCGGGCGGCGCGCGGTACTGTCCCTCGATAGAAGATAAGTTCGTGAGATTTCCCGAGCGTGAGCACCACCCGATATTTCTGCAGCCTGACAGTATCGACCAGGCAGAGCTATATGTCCAGGGCTTGTCGACGAGTCTGTCGCTCGAAGCCCAAGAGGAGCTAATCGGCTCTATCCCCGGCCTCGAGAACGCCCGCATCATGCGCCCGGGCTATGCGGTCGCCTATGACTTCATCTATCCGGACCAGCTCTATCCGACATTGGAGACCAAAGCGGTCCCGGGGCTTTATGCCGCCGGGCAG
>Ga0207951_100100_pt1 | contig 58446 bp, 64 predicted proteins | sample Subbio12Aug_8Bad_FD_184830 | JGI IMG/M metagenome (GOLD analysis project Ga0207951, IMG submission 184830) | Serpentinite rock and fluid subsurface biosphere microbial communities from McLaughlin Reserve, California, USA - CR12Aug_8Bad (SPAdes) | ecosystem: Environmental > Terrestrial > Deep... | reverse complement strand
GTAGTGTCGGAGGTGCAGGAGGCGGTGGTGGTACCGGTGGTTTTTCACAGATCTTGATGGCTTCTAAAGACTTTTCCTTAACTATTGTAATGTGGGTGTCCAGACGCTCCAACTCTCTCCAGAAGTGTGTTTTTTCGTGACCGGCCAGGGCCAGATAAACCTCTGCAGTTGCATATTGACAGGGTGCACATTCCTTCGCACCGGAAAGGGTGGCCTTTTGAAAAAGATCTCTTGCTGCGTTATAAGAGATCATCGTTTCTTTACTCACAGCGCATCCTGAGGCAATCATTGCGCCCAGAATGAGAAGTAAAAACATTAGCCATTTTCGAGTCGTCATTGAAATTCCCCCCTTCCTTTGGGTTGAACTACTTCTTTTTCACCTCTGATAGACCTGTTTTGGCCGCAGATTTTGAGCGACTTGCAACCCCTTTTGCCATTTTAAAGTCATTATGATCGAATTCCAATTTTGCGGCTTCCAAGAATTTTTCTGCGCTACAATATTCATAGGGAACCAGTTTTTCTCCTCCTGCTCCTTTTAATTCAGCAATCATTTTTTCAGCGTCCTTGATCTCATTTCGAGCTGAAAAATAGTAACAACCAGAAAGAGAGAAGGAAAGGAATATGAAGACCAAAGAAAATGTCCAGAGTCGTCTGTCCATAAATTCACCCCCTTTCAGACTTTTAATCCTCTTTACCATAATAGAGGGATTTTGATTTGTCAACCGTTTTTTGTCTCCTTGTTTTTTACCTCCTTTTGGACATAATTTTTCAAGCATTTGTCATTACAGAAATAGTAATCCCTTCCTGTCACTCTTTTTTTCAAAGCCGATCCTCTGGGGATATAGGTCTGGCAATAGGGATCCTGTACAAGCTCTTCCAGTTCCTGTTTTCCGTCCTTCTTCTTCCGTGATGAAAGCATCGATTTGAAAAAGAAACGGAGGAGAGAGTAGAGGATGAGAGCGACAAAGATGAAGAAAATAAGTCGGAGCATATTTCCCTTTTGTTTTAGATTTTTTCCACCCCTTGATCTTCTTTGATCTCTTCCAGAAGTTCTCCAACCGTCTTTTTCATAACGGGGTGAATAAGGTTTGGGTCGATTTCAGATAGGGGGATGAGAACAAATTGCCGTTCGTGAAAGCGCGGGTGTGGAACCTGAAGCTCTTCTGTCTCTATTCTCCGGTCATCAAAAAGGAGAAGGTCGAGATCGATGACCCTTGGGCCCCCTCGAAAAGTCTCTTTGCGCCCCAGCCTGATTTCGATGGTCTTCAGCATCCGGTAAAGATCAATCGGTTCCATATCGGTCTCAATTTTTATCACCGAGTTGACGAACCAGTCCTGAGCGGTATAACCGATGGGGCGGGTGTTAAAGAATGAAGATCTGGCAAGGAGCCTGTGTCGGTCAATTTTCTGGATTTCAGAAATGGCTGTTTCGCAGTTAAGAATTTTGTCACCGGCGTTTGAGCCGATCCCGATGTAGGCAGTATATCCCATTCTGAACGAAGTCAAAGGCTACACAGCGCTTCACTTTTTCTCAGAGATCTCTTCAGATTTGTTCGGAGTTACATCAATCTCATCCCTGTCTTTGGTCGCCTTTTTAAAATTTCGAATCCCTTTTCCAATTCCCTCGCCAATCTGAGGAAGTTTCCCTGCGCCGAAAATGACAAGGATGATGACCAGGATGATCAACAACTCCGGCATTCCTATTCCAAACATTCTTTTCTCCTTTTAAGGTCAACGACCTTTATGAAGTTGAAAAAGCAAATGTCATAATTTTTTTACCATGGGCTTTGCTCTATGCCCTATGCTTTTATCTTGGCGGAAGTGCATGGGAATCGAACCCACCACGGACATTTCTGCCCGTCACTGGATTTGAAGTCCAGGAGGCCCACCAGAACCTGTCCACTTCCTTTTTCAGACTAATCGATTTTCCCTTTAAAGTCAAGGTATTTGGGAGGAATTCTGGATGCCTGCCCAATTCTTGATGTCTGAAATACTTAATGTTTTCTCACGGGATCGTTGGCCCTTTATGATTTCAACCTGGGACTGGGGAATTCCTAATTCTTTTGACAGTGGGATATTGAGATATAGAAAGGGAATGTTGGAATTATGGAATACTGGAATAGTGGGTTTTTCAAAAAAGGATTGTCTCTCATTATTCCAATGTTCCATTATTCCAGTTGGTTTGTATGATTCCAATAAAAGAGAGTTGCCTTCCGGTTCGTCCCTCTCCCCGGTAGGAGAAGAAGAGATCGTTGTGGCAACGGGTGCAGAGATCGACCCTAAATATTTGGTTTTCTTTTATTCCCTCTTCTTTCATTTGAGCTCTATTTACCCTGAGAAGGTCAAGCGCCCATCTCCCTTCGGTTTTCGGTTTTGAAAAGACATCCCATTCTTTTTGAAAGACTTTCTCGTCAATCTCATAGCAGCAGGGGCCGATAGATGGGCCAGCAGCAATAAGGATGTCCCCCGTGGAGGAACCGAATTCCTCTTTCATCTTTCTCAAAACCTTTTTCGTGATATGCATGGCCGTGCCCTGCCTTCCGGCATGGATGACGGCAAAAGCTCTTTTTTTCCGATCCACCACAAAAATGGGAATGCAATCCGCAGTGAGGATGCCGGAGAATAAGTTTGGGATATTCGTTATCAGGGCGTCATATTCTAAAAGCGGAGGCAGGCTGGGGAAAACGTCTTTAAGAAGAAGGATGCGATCCTGATGAATCTGGATGAGGAGGATCAGGCGGCTCGGTTCAAAGCCAAACGTCTCTGCAATTCTCTCCCTATTCCTGATGACGTTTCGATTTCGATCTCCATTGGCATCCCCCACATTCAGAGAATCATATGGGGGGAGACTGACTCCTCCCTGTCGGGTGAGAAATCCATGCCGGAGCCATCCCAGTTTTGCCATCTCAGGGATTTCAAAATAGGGAAGCCCTTTCTTCATTTTTAAAACAGATCGATTCATTGGGTTCATCTTGGTTGGATCCATCTTATTCCAATGACCGTAAATATTGGAGCACTCCCTCCATATCTTTGGGAACAGGTGCAACCCATTCAACTTTTTCTCCGGTTCGGGGATGATTAAATCCCAACCGATGGGCATGGAGGGCCTGGCGGTTCATCCTTTTTATACATTCTCTCAGTATGGCATCCTGTATCGACCCGGGCTTTCCTTTTCTTCCATAGAGGGGGTCTCCGAGGATGGGGTGGCCCAGAGAGGAGAGGTGAACGCGTATCTGGTGGGTTCGACCGGTATGGGGATAAATTTCGAGAAAGGCAAGAGGACCGAATCTCTCAAGGACCTTCCACCTGGTCATTGCCGTTTTACCTTTTCTGGTTCTGGTCGACATCCGTTTCCTCTCGACAGGATGCCTTCCGATGGGAGCATCGATCAGACCTTCATCCTGCTTAAAAATTCCATGAGCAACGGCAAGATAGACCTTCTCCACGAGGCGATTCTTGAATTGTCCGGCCAATTGGTGAAATGCCTCATCATCCTTGGCGACGACCATCACGCCGGAGGTCTCCCTGTCGAGACGGTGGACAATGCCCGGTCTCAACACACCGTTAATTCCAGCGAGGTCTTTGCAATGATGAAGAAGCGCATTGACCAATGTTCCGGATCTGTTTCCCGCAGCAGGATGGACAACCATGCCGGCCGGTTTGTCAATCACGATGATGGAGGAATCTTCATACAGAATAGGGAGAGGGAGGGGTTCGGGCTCCAGAGAGAGGGGTTCGGCTTCGGGAAGGGTTCCTGAAACAGTATCTCCGGATTTCAAACGGGCGCTAGGTTTAGTCACGCCCTGATTCAGGAGGATATGCTTCTGCTCGATGAGATGTTTTGCCTGAGACCGTGAGAGATGAAGATCGGTTTCGGAGAGGAATTGGTCGAGGCGTTTCCCCTGATCCTTTTCCGTTATCTGAATCGAAAAAGATTTCCTTTTTTCTTCTGTGTTTGAATATTGGAAATTGGAATTTATTTGGGATTTGTGATTTGGAATTTGGAATTTAGAATCGATCATTTTTCGTTCATTTGACTTAACGCTTTCTCAATCCCCTGCGCCAAAATTGGAATCTCTTCGTCGAAAACCGTTCTCATATCAAAGACCAATTCATCCTTACTGATTCGGGAAATGATGGGAGGATCCGCTTTCCTCAAACCTTGTTCAAGGCTGTTAACGGAACGGTCAGAGGATTTAACGGAGAGGATGATCGTCGGAAGTTCCTGAAGGGGAAGGGCTCCTCCGCCGACCTGGGAAACATCTTCTCTCAGGGTGAATTGAACCCCTTTTTTGACCTTCTCCTGGAGCCGTTTCAAAAGACGGTTGCCTCTTCTCTTCAACTTCCTCATGTCCAATCCTAACATCTGAAGAGTTGGGATTTCTTCCATTGCTCTTTTCTCATCGAGATAGAGAAAAAGCGTCGATTCAAGAGCGGCCAGGGTAAGCTTATCAATGCGCAGCGCCCGCAACAGGGGATTGACCTTGATCGATTCGAGGATATCCTTTTTCCCCAGGATAATTCCAGCCTGGGGTCCGCCCAGAAGTTTATCGCCGCTAAAGGTGACCACATCCACCCCGGTCCTGACGGCATCCTGAACCGTGGGTTCTTTTTCCATTCCATATTGAGTAAGGTCAACGAAACAGCCGCTTCCGATGTCCTCCATCACAGGGAGATGGCGCTCCCTCCCCATCTGGACCAGTTCGGCAAGGGAGACGTCCGAAGTGAAGCCCATCACCTTGAAATTGCTGGTATGGACCTTCAACAGCAGACCGGTTTGGGGACTGATTGCCCTCTGATAGTCATTGAGATGGGTCCGGTTTGTCGTTCCGACTTCCCTGAGAAAAGCTCCGCTTCGTTTCATCACATCAGGGATTCGGAAGGCTCCTCCGATTTCAACCAGCTCTCCCCTCGAAATGACCACCTCTCTTCCCTCTGACAGGGTATTGAGACAGAGCAGAACCGCTCCGGCATTATTATTGACGACCAGCGCTGATTCTGCGCCCGAGAGCCGGCAAAGGATCTCTTCGACATGGAAGTGCCGATCCCCGCGCTCACCGAGGGCGAGATCGTATTCGAGATTGGAATAGGCTTTTGCCACCTTGACCATATGGTTGATCGCGAGAGGGTGGAGAGGAGCTCTTCCCAGATTGGTATGGATCACAATTCCTGTGGCATTGATGACCCGGCGAAGTCGGGGCTGAACCTGAAGGTCAATCTCCTTCTGAAAGAGGGGAAATATGTTTTTGAAAGAAAGGAGGGCTTCCTCGTCACCGGAGAGGTTGTCCCGGTTCAGGATTTCTTTGCGCAATCGTCCCAGACCTCTCCGGATGGCCTCTACAACCACGGCTCTCGGATGAACGCTTAAGAGATCGAGGATCTCCTTTCTGGAAAGGATGTCATCCACACTCGGTATCTTACGAAGAACCTGCCGGCGAAAGGTCGGAGACATATCTTACACCTCATTGAAAATCGAAAAGTGAAAAATGAAAAATGCAAAATTGATGGTTTCGTAAAAAGTCGAAAAAGCCTAACGATCGTCATTCCGGCGAAAGCCGGAATCCGGTAATCTCAGGCGCTTATGAAAACACTGGACACCGGTTTTCACCGGTGAGACGACTTTTTACGAGTTCATCAAAATTCTTTTGAAAATTTTTCTATTTACAATTTACATTTTGCAATACCGATTCGCCATTTTATCCATGGCGAATCGGTGGTTTTCTCCTCGCAATCAGTGTTTTGATAATCTTAAACAAGTTCATCCGGATAAATCGGGTGGGCCATTCCAGCTCTCTCTTCTCACAGACCGTGGACATGCTGTAGGTCTCCAGAGAAAAGGGCTGGTTCAGCAAGGACTCAAGCGCGGATTCCCTCTCTTTGAGATTCGGCATGGCCAAGATCTGGTCGATCTCCTCCATCATGCGGAGCGCCTTTTCGATTCGCATTTCGACCGATGCGGCTGTTTTTTGATCGATCAGACCAAATTCAGTCTTCAGGCGATTGAGCCTCCTTCCGGATTCATAGGTGCTTGCCACGATCTCATTGCGATCCATCCATTCGGTTTCATAGTTGAGGATGTATTTCCAGCTCGGCGTCGTCAATGCCTGACGGTGTTCCTCCACGGTCCGGTAGAGGAGACGGTATCCGAACTTTTCCGGTTCTTCGAATACAGCGCTTCCGGGATCGAGAAAGGGAGCAAGGGGAGAGATGAAGGGAAAGAGCTTGTCGCAGGGTTGAAATCGCTCAAGCAGAAGCCGGCAGTAATCGACTGTCTCCATGACCGATTCATAGGTCTGTTTCGGGAGGCCGATCATAAAGAAGAGGTCGATCCGCTTGCAGCCAAGGTCGATCGCATCGGCGATCATTTTCTCCATGGGGGGATTGGCATAAGGCCTGCCAAAGGCCTTTCGCACCTCTTCATCGTGAGATTCGGGAGAGATTTCGATATTAAAATATTTTACGGATTCGGCGATCCTCTCCAGTTGGTCCCTTGAGGGAGGAACGAAGAATTCGAAGGCTATATGATTATCGATGCGCCTTGTCTTCATCTTTCGAAGAAAGTTAAAACCATACTCTTCCCCTGGCTGAAAGATATCACCGATGATCATGATGGGGGCGTTGAGGTACTCCGAGATATTGAAGATATCCTGGGCCAGGAGTTCCGGGCTCCTGTAGGCCGGCTTGGTGCGATTGCCCATCGAACGGAAAGTCCGGGATGACCCCCCGCAGGTTTTGCAGTGGTAGCTACAGCCGCGGCAGGTGAAGACAGCGGTGACAGGATAGGAATACCAGTCCACAAAGGGCTGGTAGCCAACAGGGTCCATATATCTGACAACCTTCTTCATGATATGGCGATAGTCGATTGTGATATCATTGAGGTCTTCCGGCACATAGGTGATGGGGTTGACATGGATGCCATTTGCTCCATCCCGGTAGGTGAGATTGGGAATGTTTTTAAATTCTCTTTTTCCCTTGAGTGTCCTTAATAATTGGAGCAGGGGTTTTTCCGTGGAGTCTCCTCTCATCACAAAATCAACGAAAAGATAGTTGCGCATAATCTCTTCATGATAATAGGTGGCAGAGAGTCCTCCCAGGATGACAGGTATATCAGGGTGAAACCGTTTGATCATCTCTGCCAGGGCAAGCGCTCCGTGGACATGAGCCATCCAGTGAAGATCGAGGCCAAAGGCAAGGGGCCTGTTCTTGCGGATGAGTTTCTCCACATCGAAGCTTTCGTCCTTGAGCATCTTCAGGGCGACATTGATGATCCTGACCTTCAGGCCATGTCGTTCCAGATATTCCGAGAGGCTGGCAAAACCGATGGGATACATCTCAAAGACAGGCGTGGAAGGAACCACATCGCTGATGGGGCCGTATATTCCGGGCCTCTTTCTGAAATCGTAATAAGTGGGTGGATGGAGAAGGATTAAGTCAGCCGTTGCCATGTTCACTTCTTTGGAACTCCGCCTCTGGGACGGGGGGCTTCTTGTCTTGAGGGAGCGGGTTTTTCCGGTTCGGGATATTTTGAGCGAAACGCTTCAACCATCCTTCCAATCTCAGGGTGGTCTTTGATCTGTTCGCCGAGGGCGATGAGATTGTGAATGAACTCATTCCTGTCCTGGAGCTGTTTGAGGATCTGTTCAGCCTCGCCTTTGATTTTGATTCTCAGGGTTTTCGGTCTTTCAGTATCCTGGGCCTTTAAAGAGGCGATGAGGTCTCTCAGGTTCTGGATGAATTCCTCCGGAAGGCGCAGGTTATATAGACGGCCGAGATGGAAAATGCGTGAATAGTGTCCGAAGTTGTGTTGCAACCATGTCTCAATTTCTGTCACATCGGAGAAAGCGACCCTCTCCTTGAATTGGCTCAAACTGTTTTCAAAGGTTCTCTTTTCTGAAGAATTAAAAAAATTGGGTTCATTGCTGTGGAAGGCGAGATCAAGCCTCCCTCCGTATAATCCCTTCGGAGCCATCTGGACGATCAAACTTTTATTGATGACAGGCGGGTAGGGCAGATTAACCCCTGAATGGGCGCCCACGATGAGATGAATCCCCGGCACGGTCTGGGCCATCTCCACATCTTTTGGATAGCCGAGATGGCTGAGAAGGATGATCAGGTCGGCATTGGGCTGGAGCTCTTTGACCATGGCCTGAGCGGTTTCAGTGGGGGAACGAAGTGTGAGTCCTTTTCTTCTGGGATCGTATGGGTTTGGAAAAGTATCAGGCGCGAGGAGGCTGAAGATTCCGATTCTCAGGCCATCGATTTTTTTTATCAGAGAGGCCTGGAAAAGCGGTTTGCCTGATGATTCATCGATGACATTGGAGGAGAGGAAGGGGAAGTTTGCTCTCCTGGACATTTCCGATAGAAACTCCTTCCCCAGGCTGAGATCGTCATCTCCGATAGCCAGAACATCGTAACCCATGAGATTCAGACTATCGATGATCAGTTTTGCCTTTTCCGTTGCCATCTTGGTTTCATTTTCAGGAACAGGGCCTGAATATTTTTTAAAGAGAAGGTCGCCCGCATCTAAAATGAGCGGATCCTTTCCCCCTCCCTCACGAATCTCCTTGATCCAGGCGCCCCTTCTGGCCAGACCGCCAAAACGCGTCCTCGGGTCTCAGGTGGGGCAGGGATCGATCTCACCATTGATATTGTTGGTGAAGAGGATCGTGAGGCTCTTCGGCTGTTTTTGGGCATAGGGAGATCCCGTGATAACCAATAGGATCCCGAGCCCAAAAAAAACTGAAAGAAACCATGCCTTCTTCATTCTATTCACCATCACCATTCGCTAACGCTTTTCGATATTTATAGCCTATTCACCATTTGAAAACAAGAGTTACTTCATACCCAAATCCCGATTTAGAAATTTACCGTCCACCGTAAATCCCCTCCCCTGGCGGGAGGGGACTAAGGGGAGGGGGAACCATTCTGGTGATTTATCACCCTCACCCTAACCCTCTCCCGTCAAGGGAGAGGGGAATGATGGAGGATTCCTATCTCTGTTTTTGGGTTCCAATAAGTTGTTGATTCTTCATCCGGGTTGTGGTAATGGGAATACAGATTAAGGGAGAAAGCATGGAGAAAAAGGTCCTTATCGTGGATGATGAGGAGAGAGTGGTCCAGTCGGTGACCGGCGTTCTCGAAGACGAGGGCTTTCGGGTTGCCGCGGCTAAAAGCGGAGAGGAAGCCATTGAAGCCTTTCAACAAGAAAATCCGGATGTCACCCTTCTCGATATCTGGATGCCGGGAATGGACGGCATCGAAGTTTTAAAACGCTTTAAGGGAATGGTTCCCGATTGCCAGGTGATCATGATTTCAGGCCATGCGACGATTTCCACTGCCATGGCCGCTGTCAAACTGGGAGCCTTCGACTTCATTGAAAAACCGATTTCTCTGGATGTTCTCCTCATGACGATTCATCGGGCCCTCGACCGCCAAATGGAATTATCGGGGGACGAGCAACCACGGGAAATCCCCCCTGAAAAAGCGGATGTTTCTTCTCCTCACATTTCTCCCATCCCTGAGACGGTTCTCCCGAAAGAGTCTCCGAAGAAAAAATCAACCTCTCTCACTCTTCAGCGGACGATTAAAAAGAGCGTCGTCCTTTACGGAACAGGTCTACATTCCGGAATGAAGACCGGACTTCTCCTCCAGCCTCTCCCCCCTCATAGCGGCATCCTTTTTGGAAATGTTTCATATGATGAGGTGGTTCCTGCCCATCTCGACTATGTCCAGACGACCGAATTTGCCACCTCTCTGAAAAAGGGAAGGGCCATCGCCAAGACGATTGAACACCTGATGGCCGTGCTCCATGCCTACCGCATCACCAATTTAATGGTGAAGATGATCGAGGAAATCCCGATCATGGACGGCTCTGCCCTGGAGTTCTGTAAGATCATCGAGGAAGCCGGGATCGAGGAGCAGGAGGAGAGGGCAAACGAAATCGTAATCGACCGAAGGTTCGAAATCGTCCATAAGAACAAATCGCTCGTCGTTGAACCGGCGGAAACGTTTTCCATCCATTATTTTTTAGATTACCCGTCTCCCATTGGACAGCAGACCCTCGATTTCATTTTGGAAAATGAGGAGAGATTCAAGGCCCAGATCGCGCCTGCGAGGACCTTCGGGTTTTTGAAGGATATCGAGATGCTCGAACGGATGGGATTGGGGAGCGGAGGACGCCTCCACAACTTCATCCTGGTGGACGATGAAAAGATTGTCAACACGGAACTGAGATTCTCCGATGAGTTTGTCCGGCATAAGATTCTCGACCTGATCGGTGATTTCTATCTGCTCAATCGTCCGGTCCGGGGCAAAGTGACGGCCCGCCTGACCGGCCATACCGAAAATATCGCCCTGATGAAAAAGATCCAGGAGGAGATGCTGGAAAAAGAACGCTAATACAGACGCAATAAATCAATAACCAAATTCCAATAACCAAACAACAAAATATTTGGTAAATTGATTATTGGTTATTATTTGGAATTTGGGTAACCCCTCAGTTATGAAGGATAAATGCTTTGTCGAATATGTAACTCAGGGCTTTAGCCCTGGAAACTCCCTCCGGGCCAGAGGCCCTCATGGGCCGGCGGCAGCCCTAAAGGGCTGAGTTACAGGTTGTGGTAAACTTAAGCAAACCATAACTGAGGGATTACGAATTTGGTTATTGTTACATTGCCTAATGCGTTTGTATTAAATCAGACATCCCTTTTGAGGAGGAAGAGAGATGGTGCGAGAGGAAAGGCCCCCCGTGAAAGAATTTCTGGATATGCTGGCGGACATATTGGCCGAAAAATATTTTGAGCGCGTGGATGGCCGGATGAAGAAGATTCCCGAACTCCGGAGGCTGATCACCGCCAAAGAGGCCGGTCAGTACCTCAGCCTTTCCACCGACACCATCTATCGCATGGCTTCCCTTAAAAAACTTCCCTACCTCAAGATCGGGGGCCGAGTCCTCTTCGATATCAAGACCATCGACCACTGGATCGAAAGGCATCTGATTAAGGAGAAAGAGTGGAAGAGGGAGGAACTGAAGGCTGAGATGGAATTAGAGAAATCGAACGCCAGGACATCAAAAGAGTCCGATCTCCTGACCCTCCTGAAGAAAAAAGGAAAAGAGTAGAATAACCCGGATCGTTATACTGGCTATCGACTATCACTAAATCTTGCTGCGTAAAGATTCCCACTTTGATCTGATCGCACGAAATTCTTCATTGAGATGCCATCCATAACCTTCCTTAAAACCTAACCAAAAATATTTGAAATTTTTGTAATAATTCCCTCCCCCTTTCGATGGGGGAGGGTGAGGGTGGGGGTGGACAGAAACGATTCTTCCCCCTCCCCTTCCTCCCCTCCCACCAAGAGAGGGGAGGCATAAGAGAAAATCGCATTTTCGTTCATTTGACAGAGGCGGTCAAGGCAGGTTGAATTAAAAACCCAAACGGCAACTTTACTTGACTTACAGAGGGTTTATAAAACGTCGTTAATGAGTTTATCGAAATTATGGAAAAAGGAACAAAGAACGAATCATAAAATAATTGATTTGGAGAAAGAGGGAACTTTCATAAAGCAAAAAGAAGAGAATCAAACCCCGGAGATTAGCTTCCTACATGTTCTGAAGATTTACGATTAAAATCGAGTATAACGCCAGGCATCAGCGAGAGCCAGTTTTATTGGCGATCCGCTGCATGCCCTTGTTAGTCGTCATTTTTCTCTTCTCTGATTTCAGACTCAGTTTGGAAGGCACCCGAGGTCTTCGAGCAGGAGCACCGTAGAGCATACCTTCCGCGCTGATATCCTCATCAATCTCCGGCCAATGTACGCCGTGACCATCTCCGATGATTTCCAAGTTTGCCCGCTGTTCAGGCGTTGCCTCGGATAACCGCCACGACCAAGCCAGCGGCACACTGATCGTCCGCCCATCCATGAGTTCAGCCGCAATGGTGTCTTCCCTGACGGTTATATTTTTAATTCTCACTTCCTGTATTTGTACCGCAGTGTTCATACCATGCCTCCATGATCCTTTTCCTGTTTCTGGCGATGATCTCGCGTATGGTGTTCAGCTCTTTCGCTGCGAATCCCTGATTTCTTGCTAAGGCTACGGGCTGAATCCAGAATTTGCAGATCATCCTTTCCCTCTGAACATGTACGTGCATTCGCTCGTTACAGTCAAAGCTGTAAAAGAATAACCGATATGGCCCTGGAATATTGCTAATCGTTGGCATCTCAACTGTCCAAATGAATTAGGGCTAACGTTATTTTTTATGCTGCATCCACATTTTCGTAAGACTTGAACCAATAAACCTCACAGTTGCATAAAAATTATATAAAAAGGGGGGCGGGTGTGCTGGGCGGACACGGGAAACCGCAGTTTCCCAAACCTTTACAGCGGCACCTTTAAACGTTTGGCTACCCAGTTTCCAAGCAAAATCCAAAGGTCACCCCAGGTGACATCGTATATTCCCAATAAACGATAAAATAATCCGCAATTGTAAAGGTTTGTAAGCACACTTGCCTCCCTTTTTGTGCAACGTTAAGGTAAAGACTCTCTTCTGATGAGAAAGGGTCGAATTTCGTGCAATTTTTCCAGAAAAAGTGGTTTTAAACAATATTTTATATAGAATCGCGTTAATTTCAGAATCAATTATTCATAGAGGTCGAGGCATATCCGCTTTGCTCATTTACGATTGTAATATACACCTTTTTTTAAAATAAGGGAAGAGAAAGTTACAGGAAGAAAGGGTTGATATAAGGAACTGGAATAAGGAGGAGACAGCAGCTTTTCTTATTATTTTATAATCCCAACTCCTTTAATTTTTCTGGGGTGGGGATTCCCTCCTCAGACCAGCCCCGGTAATCGTAATATTCGCTGAGCATTTGGCCGAGGGGCGGGAGATTGGGGGTCAATCCCTTTCCGGTTCGTTTGAAGGTAAGAGAGCGGAAGGGGAGGGTGTCGTCTTTCCGGCTGATTCCCAATCTCACATTGTATAACCTTTTGAGGTTGAAGATTCGTTCTCCTGTCTTTACGAAATCATCAATCGACATCTCCCTTCCTGTCACATGGCAATACCAGTCTACGATGTGGGTGATGGTGATCCCTCCGAAAAGGATGAACTTGCAAAGTTTGAGGGAGTCCATCATTCCCATCAGGTTCTGACTCTTCGCCGCAAGGATTCCTTTCCCTTCCACCTGGTATCGATCCAGGGGCTCCGGGACGCCCATCTCAGGCGACTTAAGCACTCTCTCAAAAGTATGGCTAAGGCCTGCAAGATGGCACGCCCCTCTGGATGAGGTGGCGAATCCTGTTGCGCCTGCATTATAACCTCTGGGATCGTGGGCGGGAAACTCCAATCCCTTAATGTGCATGGAAAACTCAACCGAATTCTTACCGATCGACTCTGCCGCTTTTCTTACCCCTTTTCCTAAAACTTCTCCGAAACCCTTCTTTTGAGCGATCATTTTGATCATCTCGATTAGCGCCTCACAACTTCCCCAGCGCAGTTCAATTCCGCCCGTATCCTCCTGGTCGACCAAACCCTTCTCAAAGGCCTCCATTCCAAAAGCAATGACTCCACCCGTGGAGATGGTGTCAAGGCCGAAGCGGTTGCAGAGTTCATTGGCATAACAGAGGGCTTCGAGGTTATCGATCAGAGAATTGCTTCCAAGGAGAGCAAGGGTTTCATATTCCGGCCCTGCGCCATCGACACCGGCATAGGGCCCATGATCGATCTTCACCCTTCTTCCACATCCCAGAATACAGGCGTCACAGAAGTAACGGCCTGTCAAGAGAGTTTCAGAGAGGGTGAACCCATTGATCTTCTCAGCAGATTCTTCCCACCGTCCAACAAATTTCCAGTTCTGAATGGGAAGCGTTCCCATCGCCTCAAAGGTGGAGAGGGCGCCTGCCGTTCCATACTTTCTGAAGTTCTCCGCATTCTTATTGATCATTGCGCTATATTCCTTTTGGAGGCGGTCAACTTCTTCAGGATGGAAGACCTCCACTTTCCGGGTCCCGTAAACGGCGATGGCTTTCAAATTCTTTGACCCCATCACCGCTCCCATGCCACACCGACCCGCTGCCCGGCCGTCCCTGCCATCGGTCATGATCGCTGCCAATAAAACCTGATTTTCTCCAGCCTGACCGATAGCGCTGATGACCGCCTTTTCATGAGTTTCAGACTTCAGAATGGGGTCAATATCATAAGTATCTCTTCCCCGGAGATGGGAGGCGTCACGAATCTCCACTTTTTCATCATTGACCCAGATATAGACCGGCCTTTCTGATTTTCCCGTGACAATGATTCCATCGTATCCCGCCTTTTTAAGAAAGGCCCCCCAGGTTCCTCCAACATCCGATTCGCCGAAGATGGCGGTGAGAGGGGAGAGTGAAACCACCGCATGCCTTCCGGAGAGAGGGACCGGGGTTCCGGTGAAAGGCCCGGTCATAAAGATGAGGGGGTTCTCAGGGCCCAGGGGGTCTGTTTTTTTATCCGTCATTTCAAATAGATATTTTGCACCCAGACCGCTTCCGCCAATGAATGGCTCAAGCCAGTCCTCTCTCAGGATCTCGATCTGAACTTTGGAATGGGTGAGATCGATATTTAAAATTTTTCCTGTATAGCCTTTCAGTTTCATCCGGCGCTCCTTTTTAAATCGGTTTTTTCCACTATGCCACAATTTCATCTCCCGATCAACCTTCCTGTTTTATAGGTTTCTATTTTGAGATTTCTGAAAACGCCCTGAAATCTCTAATTGAGAGAGCATACAGTAGTTTTTCAAAAATCTGTAACCCCTCGGCTACGGAGGGTATTTGACCCTTTTCTCTGTCTTTAACTGAGGGATTACCAGTTGACAGAAAATTTACCTTGACTTTGTTATAACATTATGATATTGGGTCAATCTGAAACCTACGCCATATCGGGTCTTCTTTCAAAATGTGGTAAAGGAGTCATCAAGGATGGTGCTTGATCAAGGGCCAACCCCTCTTTATTTCCAGATCAAAAATATTCTGAAGTCCAAGATCCTCTCAAATGAACTGAAGGGAAATGAGCGTCTGCCAATAGAGGCAGAACTCTGTGATGAATATAATGTCAGTCGGGTAACTATCCGTCAGGCCCTTACCGAATTGATGAAAGATGGACTGATCTACCGAGATCGTGGTAGGGGTACGTTTGTCACTGATGGAGCGGGCTTGAAAAGGCTATCGTTGAAAGGTTCTATTGAAAACCTTATTGCTGCTGGAGAAGGTACTAAGATAAAAGTCTTGTCGTACAAGGATGTTCCTCCTTCCCCTCACATAGCTAAAATCCTCCAATTGGGAAGGGATCAAAAGATCTTTCAGCTTGAAATCGTTCGTTTCATTCCCAAAGGACCTTTCGGCTACTCTTTTCTATATTTCCCTCCCGGTTTGGGTAAGACGATATTCCAAAAGGAACTGGGCGAGACCACGGAGATTATTACCTTTGTTGAAGAAAAGACAAAGACTAAAGTCAATCGTGCGAATCAGACCATTGATGTAGGATTGGCCGATAAAAGGGTGGCGGAAAATCTCTCTATCAAACCTAAAACCCCGCTTCTGATCATCGAGCGGGATTACTATTCCAGAGATGGATCTCCCATATTTGTTAGTATCACCCATTTTAGGCCAGATCTTTACAAATATAGGATAGAATTAACAAGAACTTGAATCTGCGAAAGAGGTATGAACAATGATCCAATTACCCGAAGACAAAGTGATCATTACGGTGGCCCAGACAGGGGCGTGGCCATTAGCGACCAAAACATTGAATCCCAATCTCCCTGAGCAACCTGAGGAAATAGCCGAGTCGGCCTACGCCTGCCATCAAGAAGGGGCTGCGATATGCCATATTCATGCCCGGGACAAAGAAGGCAAGTCTACAGGAAGCAAAGAGGTTTTTCAGGAGATCCATGACCGAATCCGTGCTAAATGCAATATCATCCTTCAGGATTCAACAGGAGGGGGGCCTAATCTTACATTGGAGGAGCGAATCGAATGCCTCCATGCCAAACCCGAGATGGCCTCTCTTAACATGGGCAGTTTAATGCGGGTTTCGGGCCAGTATAAAGGTATTCCTTTTGCGAATTTGAGAGAAGATATTGAAACCTATGTGACCCGTATGAGGAATTTGGGGATCAAGCCTGAGATGGAAGTTTACAGCCATACCATGTTCCGGGAAATTGAGAATCTGATCAAAAAAGGTCTTGTGGAGAAACCTTACTATATCAACCTCGTTTTAGGAATGACCTATCAAGGTGCGTCGGATGCGACCCCTAAGTATCTAAATTCACTCATAGAATTTTCACCCGAGGATGCGATATTCAACGTAACCGCGGTCGGAGCTGCACAACTTCCTCTGACAACCATGAGTATGATTCTCGGAGGATGTATCCGGGTTGGAATGGAGGATAATATCTATTATCGAAAAGGCGAGATGGCCAAGAGTAACTCCCAATTGGTGGCCCGGGCGGTGAGGATCGCTCGAGAATTGAACAAGGAGCCAGCCACCCCGGACGAAGCAAGAAAAATACTGGGCATGAAAGTTCACTACTAAATGTCTTCTATCAGACGCCTCATTTTGACTATCTATCCCAATTCAATTTAAGGGAGGGGGGAAAATGACTACTAAGATTTATGATTTATCCCAACCTTTCGGAGTTGACACACCGTTATGGCCATTCCCAGGGCCAAGACAAGACCTCATTTTTCAACGGGTCGAATATTTAGAGCGATTCCACAAAAGAAGCGTCGTTTACACAGGGACGCTTCATGCTGCAACCCATATCGATGCCCCCAGTCATGTTTTGCACCCATCAGAAGGTGGAATCATGCTTGACAAAATCCCTTTAGAAAATTGCTACGGGACAGGTGTGGTAGTGGATTTTTGCCACCTGAAGAAGTGGCACGTCATCAGCTCGGAGGATCTTGAAAAGGCTACACCCAAAATTGAGCCGGGAGATTTTGTCGTAATTAATACGGGCTGGCACAAGTTTTGGCGGTGCGATAATTACCAATATTTTAATCACTACCCTGCACTCGGTCCGGATGGAGCAGAATGGTTGGCGAAAAAAAAAGTGAAGGGGATTGCCGGCACCTGGGGCGCTACGGACAATCCTTTGTGGCATTACCCCCTTTCTCAATGTATGCCTTGGCTGGATAAGGAATATAGAAAAGAGACAGGGAGAGACCCGGATGTGGATTTTCCAGACTATGAGCCTTCTCACCGGATTCTCCTGAGAAATGGAATCGTGACTATTGAAAATGCCGGCGGCGATGTCGACCTTTTAACAGGAAAACGCTGCACAATAGCTGCCTTCCCTTTCCGATGCGAATTGGCTGATGGAGGTATGGTAAGACTTGTAGGTATCATAGAAGAATAAACACAGGATTGTTGAAAAAGGAGGGGGTATTTATATGACCGACATGTTTAGATTAGATGGTAAAGTCGCCGTAGTGATAGGAGGGGCTGGGGGTATAGGTGAGATCATGGCCTTCGGCTTAGCAGGCCAGGGAGCAAAGGTGGCTGTGGCCAGCCGGAATATCGAAAAGTTGGAGGCCGTAGTTCAAAGAATTCGATCGGAGACGGAATCGGATGCAGGTGCATTTCAAGTCGATATTACGGACAAAGGGAGTGTGGCCCAATTGGCAAAACAGGTCGTGGCAAGATTTGGAACGGTCGACATCCTGGTAAATTCTCAAGGGGCAAATGTAAAGAAGCCTGCGGTTGACTTTCCTGTTGAAGACTGGGACCTCATGTTCCAGGTAAATGTTAAAGGCACCATGTTATCTTGCAGTGAGTTTGGAAAAGTGATGATTGAAAAAAAGAAGGGAAAAGTTATCAACTTGTCATCAGTCAGGGGAGTGAGGGCCACTCTTTGGGGTGGAAATGAAGGTTATAGTGCCACGAAAGGCGCTGTAGATATGATTACCAGATCATTAGCCTCTGAGTGGGCTCCCTACAATATTAATGTAAATGCTCTTGCCCCTTCAGTCATTTATACAGAACTTGCTGCAGTCACCTTACGGGACCCAGAGCGCCTTCAAAAATACCTTGCCAATGTCCCCTTAAAACGTGTGGGGCAACCACAGGATTTGGTAGGGGCGTGTATATTTTTAGCCTCACCCGCTTCCGATTTTATTACAGGTCAGATCTTGTATCTTGATGGGGGACTGACTGCCATCGGTTGAAGGCTGAAAGCATTGATAAAAATTTGGCAAAGAAAATAGGTGTGCAACAATGAAAATGGTTAAAAAGGAAGATGGGACCCCCTATGAGACGAAGGGCCACACCGGTTGCTGGGCTGTCCGTAAGATGGATGCCGTGAAGGACAGTCGTCGCCTTAGCGTCAGTCTTTCTCATTTTCTTCCGCAGGGTGGGGCAGAGATGTCGGCGTCTCCGAAGGAACGGGTTTACTTCATCCTATCGGGTTCAATGTTAGTTAAGGGAAAGGGGGAAGAATATCAACTTCACCAAGGGGATTTAATCTACATTGCTCCTGGCGAGGAGCGGGAGGTTCAAGCCATTGGAACGGAACCTGTGACAAGTCTGGTCATCATCGTTGACACCGATTAACAATTGGGAAAAGGAATGAAAGAAGGTATCAAAAAGATTGCTGTAATAGGAGCTGGGACGATGGGCCACGGCATAGCCCAATCGTTTGCCCAAGCCGGCTGTCAGGTATCCATGATGGATAGCGCTCAGCAATCCCTGGAGAGGGGCTTATTGCTAATAGAATCCAGTTTGGCTACCATGGTTCAAGAGGATATGATTGATCAGAAGGTTATTCCAACGGTACTTAGTCGGATCACTCCTACCACGTCCATAGAAGAAGCGGCCCATGATGCGGATATTGCTATTGAGGCCGTGGTAGAAGATAAAGACGTAAAGAAAGCGGTCTTTGCTCAGTTAGATGCCTATTGTCCTCCCAGAACCCTCCTTGCGAGTAATACGACTTTTCTCAACATCTTCGACTTTGTGGAAACCTCTCGGCCGGACAAAGTTCTCATCGCCCATTGGTATGCTCCCCCACAGATCATTCCATTGGTGGACGTGGTGAAGGGTCCCGAGACCGATGAAGCCAACGTTGAATTAACGGCCGAGGTCCTTAGGAAAATGGGCAAGAAGCCCGTGGTGTTTAAGAAATATGTTTCTGGTTATGTGGTCAGCCGCCTCCAATTTGCATTCCAGCGGGAGGTCCATTTTCTTCTTGATAATGACTATCTATCTCCTCAGGAGTTGGATGAGGCAGCCATATGGGGGCTTGCTCTTCGTATGATAGTGGTGGGAGCGGTTCAGCGATTCGATTTTGGTGGATTGGATTTAAGTGCTCGGAATCTGGAGAAGCCTTCGTTTCCGCCAACTCCATTGGAGTATAGACCGAAGAAGATCTTTGAATTGGTGAAGCAGGGGTGTTTGGGGGTAAAAACAGGGAAGGGTTTCTATGACTATACGGGACGAACGGAAGCGGAGGTGTGTAGGGAAAGAGATATCAAGTTGATTAAAATGCTTAAAGCTCTAAAAACAATTTAAGAAGGGTGGAGACGTTTTATAATGGATGCCCAAATCAAAGAAATCTTATCCTCTCTTCATTCAAGGCATATCCATGGTATTCTTGCGGAAAATTCTGAGGAAGCGATTCAGAAAATCATGAATTTGATTCCCCATGATGCTGTTGTTGGGATTGGAGATTCAACCACGACGAAGCAACTTGGTATTTCACAATCTTTGAGGGAGAGAGGGACAAGTGTTTTGGATCCTTTTGAGCCGAAGAGATCTCGGGTGGGCCCCAATGATGCATTGCAGTGGCATAAAAACATGCTCAAAAAGGCGACAGTCAGCGATGTTTTTCTAACAGGAACAAATGCCATTACTCAAGACGGCAGGTTGGTCAATGTAGATGCTGTTGGGAATAGGGTCGCCGGAATGTTCTGGGGCCACCCAACTTCTATTATTGTGGTTGGAAGGAACAAAATTGTGAGGGATATAGATGAGGCTTTTTACCGAATCAGAAAGATTATTTCTCCAAACCATGTTCACATCAGGTCAGTGGAGTTGGGGGGAAGAAATTCTAAAACCCCGTGTGCCGTAACGGGTGAATGCAGTGATTGCAGGGCCGCAGACAGAATATGCAATATTTTTACGGTCATCGAGGGTAAACCCTTTTTTACCGACCTAAATGTTATTATTGTGAACAAAGATCTGGGATTAGGTTGGAACCCGTCCTGGCCCAAAGAACGTGTTATGCAAATTTTGGAAAATTACAAAAAGTTTGTCTGGGTTCCCATAAAGAATGAAACTTGAGGGCATCTTATTCCCTGAGCATTCTATTAGCCAATCGTGCATACATGAAAGGGGGTGAGAACGGGAACATATTTGAGGCCTTTTCGGAGACCAATAAATTTAAAGGAGGGATTCAAATGGAAAGGAGACAACTACTAAGATTATTGGGAAGTCTATTTTTAGTTTTAACCATAGTGGCATCAACCTCTATGACAGTTCAGGCGCAAGAACCTATCAAGTTGCGTTTCTACTACCATGCTTCACCCACCGGCGGCCAGGCCCTTTTTTTACAAGATTGGATTAAGAAGGTGAAGGAAGCGAGTCAAGGTAGGCTTGATATCGTCTTTTATCCTGGCGCTACATTAGGTAAACCTACGGAGGCTTACGAAATGGTCAAATCAGGAGTGGTTGATTTAGCCGTCGTCATTATAGGTTTCTTTCCAGGGCAATTCCTAATGACCGATGTTATTCAATTGCCCTTCATAGACCTTCGTAACGCCACGGTCGCGAGTCGCGTATACTGGGGGCTCTACGACAAATTCCCTCAATTTAGAGCAGAATATGCAGGTGTCAAAGCACTCGCACTTTACTGTGACACCCCAACACCCATCGGCTCGAACAAACAAATCCGTACCATGGAAGACCTTAAAGGTCTAAAAATAAGGGCTCTCGCTGGCAATCCAACAGAGATGTTGAAAACACTGGGAGGAACCCCAGTCCTGATGCCGCCAGGCGATATCTACACCTCCATGGAAAGAAAGGTGTTGGACGGATGGATGATTAGTTGGGAGGCCTGTGTTGGGCATAAGCTATTCGAGGTAACGGATCATTACACAGCAGCCGATACGTATCAGCCGGCATTGGCTTTATTGATGAACCATGCTGCCTGGAAAAAATTACCACCCGATATTCAAAAAGTAATGGAAAAATATATTGGCGCTGCCGGTTCAGAGTTTTTTGGCAAGGAGTTTGATCGCTATAATCAAATGGATAAGGAAAAAGTCCAAGCAATGAAAGGCAAAACAATCATTGATCTTTCCCCAGCCGAGACAAAGAGGTGGAAAGAAATTTGTAGACCCATATGGGATAAGTGGGTGGCAAACATGGAAGCGAAAGGCCTACCAGGTAAAGCAGTCCTACAAGAAGCACTGGACCTTTCTGCCAAGTTTGCAGCAGAGTTAAAAAAATGAAGATTCAAGTTGGGGGGATTTGCCTTTTATCTTAGGGATAAAGCAATACCCCCCAATTGTTAATTACTGATTGAATCATTTCAACATCCCTCAGGAGAGAAGGTTTATGTCAGGCATTGAAGAAAAACTGGTCGACTACATCCTCCATACTCGGTATGAAGATCTACCCTCTGAAATCATTAATATTGGAAAGAATTTGATAGTGACCATATTGGGCACTACCATTGCTGGGGCAGTGACCGAAGGTTGTGAAGTGTTGGCGAATCAAATCAGAGAATGGGGGGGGAAGGAAGAAGCTACTATTTTACTCCACGGCGGTAAAGTGCCTGCGTATAACGCCGTTCTTATCAACAGCTATATGGCTCGTGCGCTGGATTTTGACGATGGCATTCGGCCAGGAATGCACATGGGCGCCTCTGCGGTACCCGCTGCCCTGGCATCTTCAGAAGTATTTGAGGGTTGTAGCGGGAAAGAATTTCTGGCGGCCGTTGTCGTCGGAGGAGAGGTAGCTGATCGGATTAACTTGGTATCAAATTATGATGGGTTCGATCCCACCGGAATTTGTGCGGGATTCGCCGCTGCGGGGGCCGTCAGCAGGATACTCCGGTTGAACAAGGATCAGATATGGAATGCTTTAGCCATTGCATTTAACAAGTCTGGCGGAAGCTTCCAAAGTAATATCGAGGGGACACTGTCAGTGAGACTCATTCAAGGTTTTGCGTCTCAAAACGGAATGATCTCTGCTCAATTGGCAAAGAATGGATTTACCGGTCCTAAAAGTTTTCTTGAAGGGACCTATGGTTATTTTCACCTCTATGCGAAGGATAAATATGATCCCGAAAAAGTAGTTGGTGAATTGGGAAAGAGATTTGAAATAAGTAAGACTCTCTTCAAGAAATATCCAAGCTGCGGGGATACCTTGGGAAGCACAGATGCTGTTTTGGAGATGGTGAGAGAGAGGGGGATTACTCCCGATGATATTACCCAGATTGATGTTAAAGTAACCCCCTATGTTTACAAACTGGTGGGGAATCCATTTCAGATCAGAGATAATCCTCGGGTGGATGCTCAGTTTAATATACAGTATTGCGTCGCCAATGCCCTCCTTAGAAAAAGCTCAAGGCTGGAACATTTTGAGGAATCCTGCGTGAGGGATCCGAAGATCATGGATATTGTAAAGAAAGTAAATGTTGCACCTGCCTCAATCTTGGATGAGCGGGGAGAAACGGCCTTGGAGATGCAGGTATTCACCAAGGGGGGAGCCGTATATAGCAAGTCTATTGACTTCCCTGCTGGATTTCCAGAGAATCCATTGACTCAAGAAGAAAACATGGATCGCTTCAAAGATTGTATTTGTTATGCAAAAAAGCCCTTACCCCAGGAGAACATAGAGAAGTTGATCTCATTCATCAATGAGCTTGAAGAGATAAGGGATATCCAGTGTTTCATCCCTTACCTCTTATATCAAAATCCATAAATTCTATATCAGGAAGGTTAGAGGAAAGAGAGGAGATAGAAATGAGCATGGAAGACATGTACAAGCAATTTCCGGATGTCCATCCAAATATCGTTTTGAAGACAGATGTTCTGAGACAGGGGTTAAGGATCTCTGAGCGGGCGCAGCAGGAGTTCAATGGGAGGGATGATATTCTGTGGAGAGGGTTTCACCTTTTCTCCTATGATTCGAATAGTCCCAAAGTATATAAAGATAAAATTCCGATGGGCTTTCACCTCTCCGACGGATGCCCTATCCAAATCAGGACCCATGATGATTCCCCCTATCTCCTTGATGTGGTCGATGGTAAATTCCTGTTATCAGAGAATGGTGTAACCATTGCTGAAGGGATCTATTTCGATCCTAAGCCGAAGTGGTACGATATGAAATTTGCAGACGGCGTTCCAGTTCCAGCAGTGGTTCAGGGGTTTTCCGGCGAGTACATGTTTATTACCATCAATAGATATTGTGAACTTTGGAGTAAAAGCGGACAGTGCCTCTTTTGCGACATCAATGCTACTTTCAAGGCCCAGAAAGGTGGGGAAGAGGATGTCGTCGCCCGACTGGAACCCAGTGTGCTTGCGGATGCACTAAAGATCGCCGTCGAGGTGGAACCTCGTTATCGTCTGGCCGTTGTGATCACCGGCGGGACGATTTTAGGAAAATATAGAGGGCAGACGGAGTTAGATTTTTATTGCTCCCGCTTAAATGCGATGAGAGAAAAGTTGCAAGTATGGATTCCCTCTACCTTCCAGATCGATCCTCAAGAGGATGAGGGGTGGAAGAGGCTTCATGATACGGGCATTGGAAGTGTCCAACCCAACATAGAGGTTTGGGATAGGGAGCTGTTTGCCTGGATATGTCCTGGTAAAGACAAGTTGCTTGGGCGAGAGGAGTGGATAAAGAGGACCATTCGAGGGGTTGATTTTTGGGGTCGGGGGTTAGTTCAGCCCAACTTTGTGATTGGGGTAGAAATGGCACAACCCCATGGATTTAAAGATGTCAGTTCTGCGGTCAAGTCGACGGTGGAGGGGTGGGATTTTTTGATGGGCCATGGGGTGCTTCCGAGGTATAATCAGTGGACGATTGAAAGTGGGTCCGCTTTTGCCAACCATCAGAGACCACCGCTGGAGTACTTTATAGAAATTCAGAAAGCTTATACCGAGCTGAGGTGGAAACATAAATTCGACCCTCCTTTTCCCTCAACGTTCAGTCGGAGTGCCTATCTCCTCTGTTGTTTACAAGACTTTGAGTATTACCATGGCACCGGTATTTTATCTAAGAAGAGACAGGAAGAGATGTTAGCGGCGGGTCGAAAATCCACCGGCAAACTGCTGGATGCAAGGATATAATTCAGGAAAATACCGTATGATCAGATTTATCTCATATCGTCCATTTGAGACAGAGAAGGAGAGAATATGACACAGTTCATGCGGAAGGCGCTCTATTACTGTGAAAGCGTGATGACTTATTTGGCCGTTACCTCGACATTCATCATGATGTGCCTGACGACAGCAGATGCTCTCGGACGGTATATTTTTAACTGGCCCATCATGGGGGCGTATGAGATTACGGAGAATTACCTGATGACGATAACGATATTCTTGGGATTGAGTTATGCCTACCGTGAGGGCTTTCTCATACGTGTGACTTTTTTGGCGGACCGCCTATCCGGACAGGTTAAACAGGTTATAAACCACCTCGTTCAGGCCATCGCCATCCTTTACGGTGCGATTCTCATAGCGACTACGATGAAAAGAACTTTTCAAGCATTAGCCAGTGGAGGGATGTTAGGAAACGTACCCATCCCATTATGGCCCGCTTATTTGATGGTACCGGTGGGTCTTTTTTTCATGACTCTCTTAATGGTGTTTGACCTTCCACAGGTGAGGAAAGGGAAGTCTCATCTTTTCAAAGAGGAATCTCCGTCCACCTAACCCATTGCAGCGAATCCAATTGAAAGGAGATTAAAGGTATATGGTTGCGTTGCCCTTTCTCGTTATGGTTATCGGCCTTCTTCTGGGCATACCGATTGCTTTTTGTCTCGCCGGTTCTGGGATACTTGGCCTTTGGCTTGTCACAGGCGACTTGAACGTCATCGTGGGCACCCTGGCCATGATGCCTTTCGGCACCGGTGCTTCCTATATGCTAACGACCATACCAATGTTCATCCTCATGGCTTACCTTTCATCAGCGGGTGGTCTTGCCCGTGATCTTTATACGGCTACTTCTAATTGGTGTTCGCACATACGAGGGGGTCTTGCAATCGGGACGGTTTTTGCCTGCGGGATCTTCGGGGCTATGTCGGGAGCCAGTGTTGCTGCTGCCGCTGTCATATCGAAAGTCGCCATGCCTGAAATGCGGCGTTTTGGCTATTCCGAACCTCTGGCAGCTGGTTCGATTGGCGTCGGGGCCACTCTGGCCATTCTGATCCCGCCCAGCATTGGGATGGTGATTTATGGTCTTTATACGGATACGTCAATTGGCAAACTCCTTATTGCAGGTGTGGTGCCAGGCATTATTGTCGGTATTTTTCTGGTTTTGGCCGTTTTAATTTGGGTAACCATCAGCCCTTCCCATGCTCCTAAAACTCAGAGGACACCGTGGGCTGACCGTTGGGGAAGCCTATTCAGAATCTGGCCAAGCCTTCTGTTGATTCTAATGGTATTGGTCCTACTTTACACGGGAGTTGTGACTCCAACCGAGGTGGCTGCCATTGGTGCCTTTATGTCTGCAGTGATCGGGATAGCTTTGGGTCGTCTCAAATGGTCAGGTATTATACAAGCCCTAAAGGGAACTCTCCGTACCACTGCCATGATCTTTATCATCATTATTGGGGCTAACATTTTTGGCAACTACATGGCTTATAGCCAGGTGCCTCAGGATATCGCTGCGGCCGTTGCCGAAATGAACCTCAACCGTTGGGTTGTCATTTCTGGCATCATTGTCGCTTATTTTGTTGTAAGTATGTTCATGGATGAGATTCCTCTTTTACTCCTCACTTTACAAGTCACATTCCCTCTTATCATCAAATTGGGTTTCGACCCTATTTGGTTTGGTGTCATCTCGATGATGTTGATGTCTATGGGTCTCGTCTTCCCGCCTGTGGGGATGATCGCTTTTGTCGTCAGTTCGACAGCAAACGTCGATTTGATGAAAGTATATAGGGGGACGAGTGTTTTGATGATTGCTATTGTAATCACGACTATTTTAATCATGTTCTTTCCCCAAATCGCCACATGGCTCCCCGCAACCATGCGCCGATGAAAATATTCCTGCTAACAAATAGAAAAAATGTAACACTTTAGCTCTTTGAAATGGAATGACAGGGGATGCCGATCCGTGAGTCCTCCAAAGTTTTAGAATGCGGTTTTTCTTATTTTATTGGAAGGGACGTCAAAAGGGGCTAAAACTCAGCCAACGATGGGAAGCGATGGGAGTGATCCGGCAAGAGGTTTCCGCTCTAAAACTTTCTCAGCCTCCCGGACCAGCATCCCGTGATGGCGTTTTTCAAAACGCTAAAGTGTTACGAAAAAATAATTACGAATAAAATCAGAAAGGAGAGAACGATGAAGAAACTGAAGTTTTATAATCTTTCCCAACCCATAGAGATGGGAATCCCACTTTGGCCATGGGTAGGTCAAATGCAAGACCTGATCATTGAGCGGATGTTGTACCATGAGCGGGATGGGAAACAATCGGCTGTGTTCCATTGCAAGATGCATACCTCCACCCATATGGATGCACCTTTTCATATCATGGGTACAGGCAAAGGCATTGATGAAATCCCTCTGTCCAGTTGCTTTGGAGCCGGGGTGGTCGTGGATATGCGCCACAAAAAGAAATGGGATATCATTGGCCCCGAGGATTTCAAAAAAGCCAAACCCAAAATTCAAAAGGGCGATTGGGTCATCGTCAACACCGGATGGCATCACAAATGGAATGACCACTACACGTATATTAACCATTACCCCGGTCTCTATAAAGAAGGGGCCGAATGGCTGGTTGAAAAAGGGATCAAAGGATTTGGAATCACGGGCGGTGCGTTGGATAGTCCTCTTGCTCACGCCCCCCTTTCCAAAATTATGCCGTGGCTCGATGCAGAATATAAAAGAGAGACAGGGGAAGATCCTGAGAAGAAATGGCCATTATACGAGCCTGCTCATTACCTTTTGCTTGGCAATCTCATTCCAGGCATTGAAAATGTTGGCGGCGAGGTGGATAAAGTCACAGGGAAACGTGTGACCATCGCAGCCTTCCCACTTAACTGGATTCATGGAGATGGCTCCATGGTTCGCGTCGTGGCCATTGATGGGCTTCCTCTTTAGTGTTTTTATACAAAGAAGGATGTCATAGGTCAATGATGGAATACTGAATTTGGGCGGGAGAAAGGTGCTCGTCGATCGTGATGAAAATCCTATGGAAGATATCACCTTAGAGCAAATAGGGTCTAGCGTGAGTTTCCTACTTATTTCTGCCTTGGGGACTGAAAGGTGTTTGCCAGGGGTTTAAACTGTAGGTTTTATGCGGATGTTGTCACCTCAAGGGATGTATACACTGAGGGAGTTAATGCCGTGGATAAATAGGGTGCTATCGGTGGGCCAATCGATAAACGTCGAGGATTCGGCACAACTTGTCCTGGAGGGGTGTCCGTTCGGATAAAACGTACTGAGCACGGAGACGGCCGCGGCCCGAGTCTGTGTCAGGAGCGTGGAGGTTGACGATTTCGGTGATCGCCGACAGTTCCTCGTAGAGGGCGGGTATGGTGAGGTGGATGCCCGCGTGTGCAACTTTTCTTTGAAGCAAGGAGCTGAACATAAGGGCCAGGATGCAGTAGAAGGCATGGACCCGTAGTTTCTGATCGGTCCAATGGAAGGCCGGAGAGAAGCTGACCCAGTGAGGGTCTTTCATTTGTTTGAACGCATTTTCGATGTGGGATTGGGCTCGGCTGCCCAGAATGATCTCCTCTGTTGTCCAACTGTGGTTGTCAGTACAGAGGATGCGTTTACCGAGGCGGGTGAGTTTGAGGTTTTCGAAGGCGTGGGAGTCTATCCAAAAAGTAAAGTCCAGCCGTTCACCTCTGTCAAGGATTTCGGTTCTAAAGATATCAGCGGTGTATTGGCCCGAGGTAATGGCATCAAGCCGTTTTTCCAGGGATTCTCTGCTATAGCCTTTGCCCTTGGCCTTGGGCCGTTGGCTCTGAAGAAGCTTTTGACGGAGCTCTTGAAGGGCAGCCCGTTTTTTCCGTAAGGCGGCCTTGATGCCTGCAATCTGGCCGGCCAAGAGCTTCTCGCTGCGGGTGATTACGACGGTGCGACCCTGGCCCCAGATCTCTTTGGTTGTCCTGTAAGCGCGGATTCCTTTGAGCCGGGGTTGGGCAAAGGAGCCAAACTTGCGCAGGGGCGCCTGCAGTAAGTCCTTATGATGGGTCAGGGTCAAGGAGGTGATGAAGTGGTAGCCACTTTGGTCGACCTTAAGGATGTTATCTTGTGAGGTGTTTCCGCCATCAAAGACCAGGGTAATATGCTCGCAGTCTTTGGCAAACTGGCGATAGCGGCTGACAAGGGTTTCGGTGACGCTTCCAAACATGGAGGCGTCGTTCTGATTGCCGGGGTAGAGATGGGAAAGCAAAGGCACATGGAAATCGGCGCTGACCAAAAGGGCCAGGCCGAGGATACGAAGGTCCATGCGCTTGCTTTTGGCGTGGCCCCGCTGGGCCAGTTCGGATGGGGTCTGGGTGTCGATAAAAGTCTCGAAATTGGTGGCATCAAACAGCAGGGTTCGCAAATCGACCCTGAAGCGCTCGATCAATCGTTGGGCAAGAGTCTCTTCAATTCTGGCGAGGGTGGGGGCATCCAGGTAAGACATGTGATCCCAGAAGCGCTGGCTGGCCAAAAGGCCTTTTGAGGCAGGTAGGAGACGATGCAGGATGGTTTTGCGATACCAGTTGTAGAAAGAAGCTTTGCTGGTGGCCCCTACGCAGCGGTTGAAGGCTGCCAGGACCATATACTGACCACAGGAGAGGCCTTGCTCTCGTTTTGGCACATGGCGGTCGATGGTGCGGACAACCTCCAGTTCTTCAGCGATATTCCAGAGAGCTGCCAGGGCGCCAAACTCAAAGATCCTGGCCTTCAGCGGCTTTGTCGGCTCCTGGCGCAAGCGGTGCAGCAGCCCTTCTGCGGTTCCCAGGTGTATGAGGACGACCGGCCGAGGCTTACCATTTATTCGTCTCGATTCGACGATCTGCCAGTAGGTGTGACCGCGGGAGACTTTCTTCTGGATGGTGGCCATGACATCAGTGTATACACATCGGTCACCATTTGTCAAGAAAAATCTTTTCGTCGGTTATGCGTTACTGCAGAGATGGAAAAGGGACAGATTGAGCAAGGCAGGTATACCATTAATGGCGTCAAGTGCGTTATTCTCAAACCAGAGCAGGTGGCCCGTCTTGAGGAGAAAAGACGATAGTGGCAAGGGATATTCAGTGTATACTCTTAAAAATTGGCTGGATGTCGTACGAACCAAATCTATCAACGCCAATAACGATTTTGCTAAAGATTTATGAGGAATAAATAGGAAAGTCACGCTAGGAGAATAAATGCGTAAAGGAGAAGCAAAATGGGCCTGGGAAGAGGATGGGACGAAAGTGGTTCGGAGTATCGCTCGAACCGGCCCAGGATGTCACCAAGGTTGTGGCGTATTATTGTACGTAAAAAATGAAAAATTGACGAAGGTTGAGGGCGACCCAGAGTTCCCACACAATCAAGGGCGCCTGTGCTCCCGATGTCTGGCGCTCACACAGATTGTTTACCATCCTGACCGTCTTAAATATCCAATGAAGAGAGCAGGCCAAAAGGGAGAGGGGAAATGGGAGCGGATTCCATGGGAGGAGGCCTATGGAATGATAGCTCAAAAATTTATTGAAATTAAGAAAAAACAGGGGCCGGAATCCGTCATTTTTTGCCAAGGGACAGGAAGAGACATCGGTCCCTATATTTCAAAACTTGCCTACTCCTTTGGAAGTCCCAACAAAGTCACCTTTGGCCCATTAGATGGGCATGCCTGTTTTGCACCTAAGGTTACCGTTCTTGCGGCGACTACAGGAGCTTTTGAAGTTACTGACTGCGCACAATTTTTCCCAGAACGTTATGAAAATATTAATTGGAGGGTCCCTCAATGCATCATGATATGGGGTAATAATCCATTAACTTCTAATCCAGACGGCTTTATGGGATATTGGATTACTGAGTGTATGAAACGCGGTTCTGAGATCATTGTCGTTGACCCAAGAAGAACCTGGCTGGCGACGCGCGCCAAGATATGGCTGCAGATTAGACCCGGGACAGATGCGGCGTTGGCCTTGGGCATGCTTAATATAATCATCAATGAAAAGCTTTGTGATGAAGAGTTTATTCGGAAATGGACCTATGGATTTGCTGAACTAACGCGACGCGTTCAGGATTACCCCCTGGAAAAGGTTTCGGAGATCACCTGGATACCGAAGGAGAAAATCATAGAAGCCTCGAGATTATACGCAACGAGCAAGCCGGCCGCCATACAATGGGGCGTTTCAATTGATCAGAGTAAAGAATGTGTCCCGGCCATTCATGCCATTATGTCTTTATGGGCGATCACTGGAAATTTTGATGTGCCTGGAGGCAACGTGATCAAGAGCCAGAATTTTAATTTAGATGATGAAATAAAGAATGAATTCCAGGCAATTTCCGAAGAACAAAAGGAGAAAAAGATAGGGAGAGGGATTTATCCATTACTTGACCAGTGGTATCTCCCGGCTGTAGGGTCAGTCGTTATAGACCAGATATTGACGGACATACCCTACCCCATTAAAGCAGCATGGATACAGACAACCAATACTTTCGCTTGCTCGGCTGCCGATGCGAAGAGAGTCTATGAGGCTTTCAAGAAACTTGACTTTATTGTTGTTGTCGATCTGTTCATGACCCCCACTGCTATGGCCTTTGCTGATATCGTGCTTCCTGCCGCCACCTATGCTGAAAGAGATGGAATTGCATTGACGGGTGGAAATTCGATCTTTGTCGGTACGACCAACAAGGCCATCGAACCTGTAGGTGAATCCAAATCTGACATGGAAATCATTCTTGAACTGGGCAAAAGGCTTAATCCGCAAGTGTGGCCGTGGAACAACGTTCAAGATATGTTTAGTGCGGTGATTAAATCGATGGAGATCACGTTTGAAGAACTTAGGGAGAAGGGCTTTGCTTATGACACATTTGAGTATAAAAAGTATGAGAAGGGATTATTGCGCCCAGATAAGCAAGCCGGTTTCAACACTCCTACAGGAAAGATAGAGTTGTACTCTACCGTGTTTGAAAAATGCGGTTTAGATCCCCTCCCTTACTTTGAGGAACCTCCGGAAAGCCCTGTGAGCACGCCAGAGATTTCCAAAGATTATCCATTGGTTTTAACCACGGGGGCTAAGTCTTGGGGATTCTTTCATTCAGAGCATCGACAAATTCCTATCCTGCGCTATATGAATCCAGATCCGATAACGGAAATTTATCCGGAGACGGCTGAAAAACTGGGAATAAAGGATGGAGACTGGATATATATAGAAACCCAGCATGGGCGATGTCAGCAAAGGGCTAAACTTACTGCGGGGATCCATCCGCGAGTGATTCATTCTCAGCATGGATGGTGGTTTCCAGAGAAGCCAGGGCCAGAACCCAGCCTATTTGGAGTATGGGAATCGAATATCAATCTCCTGCTTCCTTCCGGATGGGTGGGTAGATCGGGTTTTGGGTACCCCTTTAAGTCTCAGATGTGTCGAGTGTACAAGAAAGAGGAGTCCTAAATGCCAAAGTACGGCCTACTCATAGACTATGATTTTTGTACTGGTTGCCACGTCTGTGAAGTTGCCTGTAAACAGGAACATAACCGACCTCCTGGAGATTGGGGCATACATGTCATGGAGGTTGAACCTAAAATAGCGGGGGGAAAATTATACTACTTTCCATTTCCTACCGATCATTGTAATTTGTGCGGTAAACGCATTGCCAAGGGCCTGCAGCCTGCTTGCGTTCAACATTGCCAGGCAAATGTGATGAAATTTGGTAAAATAGAAGAACTTATCAATTATATCCAAGGAAAAACAAAAACAGTACTCTGGGTACCCCATTAAATCAGAAACAGTTGTTCTTTTCGAAGCCGAAGATAGGTTAAGAAAAGAAAAAGGGGGGTCTACAATATTCAGCATCCTGGAGATCGATGTCACTCTAATCGGAACGGATATGCCGATCATGGAATCAACCTTACATTCTTTGTTCTTTGAATAATCTAAAAGAGTAAATAGGAGGTCTCTTATGGGAGGGAGAAAAAAAAGAATCCCTATGGATTGCGCTTCATGCAAATTGGAAGTGGCCAAGAAGGTATGCATGGCCAAAGAAGACACCGGCTCTACGGGCTGTCCAACATTGACACAAAAGAAGATTCTTGATCGGTCTAATCGAGAGTACGAACATTCCAATGTCAAGGAATTTGCCAGACAGGCATCTATTCAGGAAGGGGAATGCTATGCCAATCGCCACCAGCGGCCCTATGTCATGCAACCGACCAAGACCCGTATGGAAGAGATTATTGAGTTTTCGAGGAAGATGAAGCGCAGAAAGCTCGGACTTGCTTTTTGCATCGGTCTTGCCAAAGAGGCTTCTGTGGTGCAGGAGATTTTTAGAAAGAAAGGGTTCGAGGTGATCTCGATTCTCTGTAAAGCTGGGAGAACCTCGAAAGACTGGGTCGGAATCAAAGATGAGGAAAAGATTTTCCGGGGGACAGAGGAGTCTATGTGCAACCCTATCTTCCAGGCCAAACTGTTCAATGAGGAGAAAACGGATTTGAATATTCTTCTTGGCCTCTGCGTTGGGCACGACTCCCTTTTTTTCAAATACGCAAAGGCACCGACGACGGTTCTCGCTGTGAAGGATCGGGTTACAGGCCACAACCCCCTTATACCGATTTATCTCTCGACTTCTTTTTACCAAAAGCTGCGGCATCTTGAAATTTCGTGAAAAAGACCAGGAGGATTTAGAATGCAGGGATAGTATGCCTGCTTCAGGGGAACACTGACAAAAACGGAGGTATCAATGGAATTTAGAGAGCTTATCACGATGGCAGAGGAGAATTTGAAAACCAAAGAGGGGGAAGGGAGAGAGACTTAGTAGACCATGGATCATCGGAAGCCCTTGGATAAAGGTTTCCGCCGCTGAAACGCAGTGGGTGACCAGCCCGTCCCCTGGGCGGAGTTATGAGTGCGTTTATAACTGAGGGATTACAAAATCTCGTTTTTCACACTTGACAGGTGAGGGAGTTCGCTTTAGAATAGACTTAAGAAAAGGAGGTGAGGTCCATGAGATGGATGTTCCCCCATGCAACCCATTGTTCGACCTGCGGATCGATACGCTGGTCCTGAGCATGACGTAAAACGGCTCATCAGAACATATCAATATCTTTTAAGGCCGGTAATTTTTCGCCGGCCTTTTTTATCACCCTTGACAGTTAGGCTTTCGATTTTTATGATTTGGATCGATAGTTAAATGGTCATGGGTGACGACGCTCGTATCGAAGCAAGAGGCTTGACCGGCAAGCGCCCCTCCCGCCAAAGCGGGATAGAGGGAGCGCAATATGAATGACATTTCATCTCCGGGAAGCCCCGTCCTATGGACAGGGAGGCTTGAAATTAGAAGCTCGAACATAAAGTATCATTAGACGGGCCTCGATACGAGCTTCAAAAACGACAAACAATGGTTTTCTTAAGAGTGATTTGACCCAAGACCTAACCCCTCAACGAAACGGGCGTCTTTACCCTTACCGTTAGACTTTTATTCTCGATCCACTCAAGGGGAGGCTAAACCACTATGCCGGAACCTGAAGTTCCGAATTCAGAAGAACCGGAGGGGCTTTCCCACTCTTTTCTGCCCTATGTGGGGCCGCTCCTTTTTCTCGTCGGGATATTCTTCGTCAACTTTCTTTCGAGGGTCATTCTCTCTCCCCTGATGCCCACGGTGGTGGGAGATCTGAAGATAGGGCACGATGAGGCAGGGGCCTTCATTTTCCTCATCACGCTGGGATATTGCGTGGGATTGTTTTTCTCCGGTTTCGTCTCTTCCCGCTTCAAACATCGAAGGACGATCATCTTGTCTTCATTTGCAATAGGGGGAGCTCTCTTTTTGATCGGTGCGACCCGTCACCTCTGGGGGATTCGATTTGGACTATTCTTTTTTGGATTGGCGGCTGGAATCTATTTTCCCTCCGGAATATCAACCTTAACGAGTTTAGTCAGTCAGCGCCATTGGGGAAAGGCCATTGCTATTCATGAACTGGCTCCGAATCTCGGGTTTGTTATTGCTCCTATTCTTGCGGAGGTTCTCTTGCGATGGTGTTCATGGCAGGGCATATTGATCATCATCGGGGTGGCTTCTTTGATGTCGGGAACGGTCTTCGCTCTCTGGGGAAAAGGGGGGGATTTCTCCGGTGAAGCCCCTAATTTAAGGACCTTAAAGAGCCTGCTAAAAGAACCCTCTTTATTGCTGATGATGTTTTTTTTCTCGTTAGGTGTGGGCGCGAGTCTCGGCGTCTATTCGATGCTTCCCCTCTATCTGGTTTCGGAGAAAGGGATGGATCAGACCCTGGCGAACACATTGCTTGCCATTTCGAGAATATCGCCCCTGATTACTGCCTTTCTTGCAGGGTGGATGACAGACCGGTTAGGCGTAAAAAAGACCTTGAAAATTGTCTTTTTGACTGCAGGCTTAGCCACGGCGATGATCGGAATAGTGTCGGTGCCATGGATCATCCCGGTCATCTTCCTTCAACCCATCCTTGCCATGGCTTTCTTCCCCGTGGCTTTTGCCGCCCTTGCAAGGATAGGCTCCCCTCATCTCAAGAATGTAGCCGTCTCGTTAACCGTTCCGCTGGGTTTTCTCATAGGGGGAGGGGTGGGGACTGCCGGTCTTGGCCTGGCCGGAGAGGCAAAATTATTTTTTCTCGGATTCATTGTCTTCGGAGGGTTGATTTTCGGAGGGGGTGGATTGGTAAAATATCTGAAATTGGCCGATGAGAAAAGATAAGCGTTCCCTCTCATGCCGGATGATCATTCCCATGATTGCCAAGGAAATGGAATATTGGAAAGATGGAATTATTCCGACCCTCTTTCTTTTGCCATCTTTTGCCGCGCCAGAATCTCTTCCGTCCGGCTCTTATCCTTAAAGGCATCGTTCCGGTTCGCCTCTTCGACACTGAGAGTTGCATCGGTATTGCCCGACCAGCGTCGGCAGAGATATAGGCTCTCATAGATCCGTCCGATCCGGTATTCCCTGCATATTCGCAGTGCGGCCGCATAATCCTCACCGTAACTTACATTGAGAAATCCGATTTTCCGCATGAAACTGGTGTTAAATGCGCGCGGCGCGCCCAGGCCATTGATGCGCAACGCATTGTTATGACCGTTCTCATCGGTCCATTCTCGGTGGTCGATAAGGCCGGGCGGGATCTCCTCCAACCCCGAATCGACGAGGGTATAGGAGCCGATCACCATGGCGTAATTCCCCTGACGGAGCATGTCAACCATCTTCTGCAGAGTTTGGTTGTCTATGTAAAGATCATCCGAATCGAGTTGGACAGCATAACGGCCACAATCTTCATGGCGAAGAGCCTCATTCCAGCAGCCTCCGATCCCAAGATCAGTCCTCTCCGGGACGATGTGCTTGAGTTGAGAATAGTTCCTGGCAAGGCTGGAGAGGATGGCGGTTGTTCCGTCTTTTGAGTGGTTGTCCACGACAATGATGTTGAATGGAAAATCCGTTTCCTGTGACAGACCGCTTTTTATAGCCTCGGTAATCGTTTCTCTCCTGTTCCGGACAGGGATGATCACGGAGGCTTCCACTGGAAAGGGTCCGTTGGCCTGATCGACTTCCTTGAAATGAGGCGGCAGATAGGCTCCGATATTCTTCAGGTAATCCGTGAAGACAGTCTCCATTTCCTTCTGGACTGCTCGATTTCGGGGATCGACATATGAAAATAATTTATCCTGTAGGGGCAATTCATGAATTGCCCCTACGTTCCTGATGACAGTATAAAGCGGCTCCTGCAGATGATAGATAGAGTGGTCGATTGAAACCTTGAGGCGAAGATCATAGAGGCCGGCAAATTTAACTTCTGGGATGGGACCGTATTTTTTCAGGGCTTTCCGGACGGCGTGGACCGAGAAGAGAATCATGGCCCCAAAGTCAAAATCATCACGGACACTTCCCGATTGATAGTCATTGAGCGGATGGTTGGTTTTCCCTTGTTCGCTTTGGTCATAGAAATCGGAATAGACCAGGCCTGCTTTTGTGGACTCAGCTGTCTCCAGAAATCTCTCCAGGATTTTAGGTTCGGTCGAAATTTGCTGAGCCTCCGGTAAAAGTAGAAGGTGCTTTGTTCGGATTCCATCCAGAATCAGGCTGATTGTTTTATGAGAGGGAAGGGGTTCTGTGACAAGAAGATATCGCTTATCCATATTGAAATGAACCGGCTCCTGACTCAAAATCATAATCCGCTCGACCAAGTGTGATTCCTTTAGAGAAAGCAGGATTTTCTTGAAAAAGGGTTCTGGCCTGTAAGGGATGACGATGGTGAAAGGCTTCAAGAATGTCCTCCCTTTTGCTCGATTACCCCCTGACACCCAATGGCAAGTTTCTGGAGACAGGGAAGGGATACCGCCCGAGAAGCCGCAAGATGAAGATTTTGAACTCCAGCAGGGATATGCTCAAGAAAAGATTTAAGCCCTTTCTTGAGGCCCAAAAATCCATAGGCCCCGAGGGCTTGCATGAGACGCTGTGCCGAAGCCTCCCAGAACATCTTCTGAAAATCTTCCCAGCTCAAGTCCTGCTTGGAAAGGTTGTAATAATAAAGAAGCAAGTCCATCCTCTGGTCACCATTGAATTCGACATAAGGGTCGCATAGAAGAGAGCCGAGATCGTAAAAGAGGCATCCAAAGCGCATTCCCTGGAAGTCGATGAGGAAGGGCTCTCCGTCACGAACCATTACATTCTGAGATTGGAGATCCCGATGGATTAGACAGCGCCTGGCTTTTAAAAGCCGCTCTGCAAGGCTGGAAAGCTCTGCCTCAAGTCTTTTCTCAAAAGAAGGCTCAAGCTCAACCCCGCAGACATTCCGGACGAAATGTTCCCTGAAGTAATCCTGTTCCCAGCGATAAAGATCAGAGCCAAAGCCCCCCATGAGCTTCACATGTGTCGAAGGAAAGTCTTTTTCGGGGAAGCAGTGGAGGTTGCGCACGATGGCAAGTGTTTTTTGATAAAGTGATCTCCGAGTCTCCCAGGGCGTTTTTTTAAGAGACCACAGATCGGTATCCCCGAGGTCTTCCATGACAATGAGACAAACGGCTGGATCATGCCGGATCAGCCGGGGTGCCGGGACATCGATGTCACGGAGAAATACAGCAATGCCGGCGTAGCAGGTGTTTTCGACACGCTTTGGGTCATAATGGATCAGGATGGCTGAATCTTTACGGTCCCATGTCAGCCGGTAAAAAGTCCTGTCCGAACCTCTCCCTTCCAATGGAGCAAGTTCTATAGAAACGGACTCTGAAAGCCCAAGCCCCTCTCGCGCAAAACGGATCATGTCATCATATTTCGGATTGCGGAATTCGGATTGCGGAATCATTTATCCATACACAGCGAAATTAATCGCATCAAGGTTCCGTCATTCCGCCCCGATTTTCATCGGGATAAACTCCAGCAGGAATCCAGGAAAAGACTGGATTCCGGGTCAAGCCCGGAATGACAAACTGCTCAAGACTTATGTCGTCATGTATAAAATCCTCAGTCTTGCACGGCATTTTCTTAGATTATTTTTACGCTATGCGCTCTGCTCTATGCCCAATGCCCTTTTATTCTTTTGTAGGCATCGATGGAGCCGATGTCGTGCCACTCGCCCTCGTCTAAGACGATCCCCCGGATTGATCCCGGTTTTTCAACAATTCTTCTAATAAATGCAGTGACAATAGATTCAATTTTTCCGGCCACAAGAAACCTGAGGAACGATGTCCCGACAGTATAGACCCCAGCAAAGAGACAGCTTTGAACTCCCGGGTTCCCGAGGGTGTGCCGGAGATCGCATATCTCGCCCGCCTCATTAATGTTCACATTGAGAAGAGGACCGCTGCTTCGCAGGGCAAGCGTTGCCTCCGGTTGCTTCTCTTCATGGGCCATTAGAAGCCTTTGCAATGGAAGGTTCGTCAGCACATCGCCATTGTAACAGAAAATGACCTCATCTTCGTCCAGAAGATCTTCAATGTTTTTTAGCCCTCCTGCCGTATCCAGAAGGACGGGCTCGTAACGAAAGATGATAGGCACGCCACGCCATTCCCTGTCAGGGAACTTTTCCAGGTAGACTTCTGATAGATGATGGGTGTTCACGATGAAGCGATCGACGCCGACTTTGATGAGAAGATCCATTGCATAGGTGATGAGGGGACGCCCTCCGATCTCCAGGAGCGGCTTCGGGCATTTCTCAGTCAGAGGTCGGAGCCGTGTTCCAAGTCCGGCGCCAAGGATGAAGGCAGTTTTAAATCGTCGTCTCTTCATAAAAATAATTGGGGAGATAAGGAGGTCAGGAGATAGGGTGAAAGAGCCCGTTTGTCCTGGTTTACTCCCCATCTCCCTGTCACCCCATCACCTCATTCTTTTTTTCCCGAACTCAGGATCAATTTTTATGAGCCCTGTTACGATGAAACCCGGGATCGTGGCGGCCATGACCCAGAGAAAGAAGTTCGGATAACCCATCTGTTCCTGGAGCCAGCCGCTGAACATGGCGGGCGCCATCATGCCCAGCGCCATGATTCCAGTGGCGATGGCGTAGTGAACCGTCTTGTACTCACCCTCTGATACCATAATCATGAACATTGTGTAGGCCGCAAAGCCAAAACCATAACCGAATTGCTCCCCAGCGACACAGAGGTTGATCAAATAGATATTGCCTGGCAAGGCTTGTGAGAGATAGACATAGACTAGGTTCGGCAGATGGAGAGCGCAGACCATGATCCATATCCAGAACTTGAGCCCTTTTCTGTAAATGGCATACCCGCCAAGAAGTCCCCCAAGCATAAGTGAAATAATTCCCACCGTGCCGTAGATGATTCCCACTTCAGATGTGGTGAGCCCCAGCCCCCCCTTTGCGCGAGGGTCGAGTAAAAAGGGCGCGATGATCTTGACGATCTGGGTTTCTGCAAACCGGTAGAAGAGGAGGAAAACAAGAATGGTAACGATGCCCTTTTTTCTAAAGAAGAGGCCAAAGGTGTGGAGGAACTCCAGAGCGAAGGATGTTGAAGGTTTGCGACATGCCGGACGATCTGAAGCCGGATAAGGAAGAATAAAAGAATGATAAAGGAAAAGGGTCGAAAACACGCAAGCCGCCGCAAAGAGGGCAATCGCCCAGGCCATGGGAATATCGTAACCACTTCCTTCCAGGGCGCCCGCAAGGATGACCAGGCCGCCCTGAGTGGCGATCATGGAGATACGATAGAAAGTCGTTCGCACTCCGACAAAAGCGGCCTGGTGATGCTCCCGAAGCCCCAGCATGTAAAAACCATCCGCCGCGATGTCATGGGTTGCCGAACTGAAGGCCATCAGCCAGAAGGAGGCAAGGGTATACTGAAAGAAATATGAAGTTGGAATGGTGAACGCCACGGAAGCCAGTGACGCTCCGATGATCAGTTGCGTCAGAAGAATCCAGTGGCGCTTCGTCCTGAAAAGGTCGACCAAAGGGCTCCAGAGCGGTTTGATGACCCAGGGAAGGTAAAGCCAGCTTGTATAAAGAGCGATGTCGGTGTTTGAGATGCCAAGTCGCTTATAGAGGACGACTGAAACCGTCATCGCCATGGTATACGGGATTCCTTCTGCAATGTATAGAGAAGGAACCCAGGCCCATGGATTTCGCGATGTTGGTTTCTGTTTCTTCCCGTTCTTCCAATATTCCATCATTCCAATATTCCATTATTCCAACATCATTTCTTCAGTAGATTTTCTTTATCTCCACCCCTGTGAAATAATGCCTCAGAATTTCCTCCGCTGAAAACCCTTGAATTGCCATGACAGCGGCGCCGATCTGACAGAGTCCCACGCCGTGCCCCCAGCCGGCCCCGTGAAGGATAAATCGGCCAGCTTCAGCCGTGACAATGAAGGCGCTGCTGTAAAGATGACTCCAGGAGAGCCAGCGCCTTATTTCGAGTTCCTTCCCCACGACCATACTTTTCTTCGAACCGACGATTTGCAATCGGGCGATTCGGCCTGAAGGACCACGGTTAAGGGGTGCGATTTCCTTCAGGGTTCCGAAATCAAACCCCGATTTCTCTCGAAGGATCTCTTCAAGTTCTGTCCGCGAATATTCGATCCTCCATCGGAAAAAATTTTTTGTCTCCTGGTCAAAGCCCGGGAGTATCTTTTTAAGAAGAGTTTCATCCGTTGTATGGCAGTAGGCCTCCGGGGTCGAAAGCATCCAGCGTGAAGCCTCTTCCTCTGTCCTGATCTGCCGATGAGGAAACGGCGCGTCCGAAACGGGTGTCAGATATGGGATTTGTTTGTCATCCCAGGCGGTGTCGAAGCCTTCCGTAATCCCTCCGCAGGCCTTGGAATATCTGGCATCACAGACTTCATCTTGAAAAATCATCACCCTCCCGTGCGTTTTTCGGACCGCTTCCTGGGCCCGTTCGGATACGATCTTCTTGACGCCCTGGTAACGTTGGCAGTGATCATCGCTGCAGACATCGAAGATGTCATGGTCCTGCCGGCCATACCATCGAATGGTCTCTCCTTCGGTGATCTTTTCGGTTTGTTTAGATGGCCTTTTTGACTCCTCTTTCCGATCAAGCGCCGCCAGGAGCCAGCTCCGGGACAGGATGGCATGAGCCTTCAGAAATTCCATCGGGGCTTCCCCACCCATCTCCGAAGAGATCACACTTACCAGATAATCCTCCAGGGGGATTTCATTGATGGCGCAGATCATTCCCTCCTGGCGGAGCCGGAGAATAAGGTCCCCCTGAAAGGTTTGGTCTTCCGTCCTCTCCCAGTGGAAACGGCTCCCGATGGTGACATTGAAGAGAGAAAAAAATGAGTCTTTTCCGGCGGTGAGCTTGATCAATGGAAAGCGAAAAATTTGGCGATGAGCCTGATCAAAAAGGACAACCGTTTCTTCCGTGACCTTTGCCGTAAACCTGCCCGAAACCGGGCCAAATTCCTCTCCGAAGAAACACCCATCCAGATGGCCTGATATTTCGCCTTGCCTATCCATAATTCCCACAGTGATCTTTGGGGGAGAGTTCATTGATTCCATCATCCCGGACTATCCAAAACTTATTACTTCTTCAAAGGTTTTGTCAAATAAACAATTGGGGACGGGTCCATATTTATGGCGATCGAATAAGACTTCAAATTTTATCCTCAATTCCTTTTCTTCAAGGGGTTGGGAGATTTTACTCCATTGCTATTTTGTCTTTGTTGTGATAAAAAATTTTATGTGGAACACGATCTAAGGGAAAAGGAGTTTCTCATCCTTCTTGGTGAGGACTGCAGGATCCGACATTATCATGGAAGGATGAAACAACAAGTAGTGGAATTTATGGTCCAGTTAGAGATCCATGTAAAAGGGGAATGGAAACCTGTCATTCGGTATGATACAGCTCACGGGTTCGCCCATAGAGATACCTATTCGGGTCATGGCAACGTTGAGAAGACCCCTCTATTTGTTGGGGATTTTAATAGCACTTTGGCATTTGCTGAATTTGACATTAGGTCAAATTGGGAACTATATCGCGAAAGGTTTTTGAGGGAGGTATTTGAAAATGACTGATAAAGAATTTTTTGATAAGAGCCTTACATTAAGTTTTGAGTTTAGCAGATATATTATAGCTCACCCAGAGATGGAGGAAAAGATTCCCAGAGGAGCACTTGTTATATTACTTTTAGAGGATGACCCCGTTTTCAATAAACGGGCGATGGAATTAGCACAAACCAATAAAGAAGTGAGCCAACCTGTGGTTGTTGTAAGAATTCAGAAACTTCTTCCTCCTACGGAATCTCGTCTTGTTAATCCAAGGTTGGAAATGGTCTCCAATCCGTAAAGTTCCACAATTGGGGACGGGTTCATATTTCAGACCTCCGAATAAACCTGAATAAACCTTAAATGTGAACCCGTCCCCAATTCATATTCACTTTGTGAAGGTCACCGTAATTTCCCTTTTCGATCCTTCACGGAGGATGGTCATTGCGATCTCTCTTCCCGGGTCTTTTCCGGCCACTGCATGGTGGAGATCCTTTAATTGAATGATTTCTTTTCCGTTGACAGAAAGAATTTGGTCTCCCGGAAGCAACCCCGCCTTTTCTGCCGGGCTCTGCGGGATAACCCGCTCAATCCATACCCCCCTGGGTTCTTCCCTCTCTTTCAAGACAACGCCGATCCTCGGTCTCTTCTTATCGGACGGAGTTGGCTGGGTGATCCAGAGGTAATTGGCCAGAGGTAAATTCGTTTTGGCAAAGGCGAGATCCTGATTCAGGTCGCTTTTCCATTCCTTCAGCACAATGGTCCGATAGGGAAGGGGCGTTCTACGGTGGAATCGTTTCGGGATTCCAAAATCGAAAACCACATGCCCGCTGCCCGTAATCACCACAACGGTCTTTCCTTCGCCATCAGAGGATTTGAGGAAATCAGAGAGGGCTTCTGCCATGCCTTCATCCCACAGACATTGAGCCTGGTAGAAATGTTCAAAACCCTCCGCCGAGCCGCCCTGATGGCCCTTGAAGATGGATCGAATATAGGAGCGATGTTCCTTGTCCGTGAGTTCCATTTCGGGGAGGTTTTTCTTATCCTCAGGGGAGAGTCCCTTGATTCCCTTCTGGGCAACCTTTCTCACCAGGTCCTTGGGGACATTGAGGGCAAGGACTTTGAGACGACGGTTTTTTGCCTCATCGAGGATTCCCTTGTAAAGCTCATATTCCATTCCCCATGTCGCTTCCCAATGAATCTCCTTGAGAAACTCCTCTTCGGCGAGGGACCCTTGACTCCATCGGTCCAAGATGGGTTGCTGAGATCTTTCAAACATCTCCATCGCCACAACGACCTCTTTCCCCCTTTCTAAAAGGGCTCGAAGAACCATTAATTGATTCCGGTGATGTTCGGGCTGATCATGGCTTTCTCCCATGAAGATCACCTTCGCCTTATGGAGGTCATCCAGGAGTTCTCCGGAGGAGATTCGATCTCCTTCCGGAAGCCTGATGATTTCCTCATGGCCGATGGGAGGCTTTATCGCCGGCATTTTTGAAACCCAGGAAGGAAGAGTCGGTCTCTTCATGCAGCCAAGGGGGAGGAGAAGAAGGAGGGAGGCGATGGACAACCGCACAAAGAGATTTCTCATGGAGTAAATTATAACACTCCGGCCTTAAGAGTTGAAAGGGGGGAGAGCCATCCTTGAAACATAAAGGAGAATTGTGGTATTCATTGAAGGAAAGGCCAATTTCTAAAAGAGGTTAGAGAGAGATGAAACACCAGAAAATAATCGGATTCATTTTATTGATTTCTTTTTTGGCCTGGGGTTGCGCCGTAGACCGATCCTCCAGGAAGGAATCCGAACCCCAGAAGATGGTCATCGAAAGAGAGTCTTCAGAGAGTTGTGAGGCGTCGGTGGAAAGAATCAAAAACCTTGAGGAGTCTATCTCCAAGCTTCGCTCCGAGATCGTATTCCTGGAAAAGCATTTCAAAAATATTCAGGCCCGCCCGCCTCTTTCTTCCTATAAGCTTCCCAAAGAAGTGACCTTATGTGGAGAGAGAATTCTCCTGGAGGACAGAAATGTCTGGGAAAATCTGGACAGGGAATTCATCGTGGCTCTGGATAGTCACGCTCAGATCCTCTTATGGATGAAGCGGGCGCGCCGCTACTTCCCCCATATCGAAAAGAGGCTGAAAGAGCTGAACCTCCCTGACGACCTGAAGTATGTCGCCATTACGGAGAGCAGCCTGCGGCCTCATGCGGTCTCTTCCTCCGGAGCGGCAGGGATCTGGCAATTCATCCCCTCCACAGGGGAAAAGTATGGAATGAGGAGAAACAAGACCATCGATGAGCGTTTCGACTTTTTTAACGCAACGGAGGGCGCGCTGACCTATCTGAAAAACCTCCATCAAGAATTCGGTGACTGGACCCTGGCGATGGCGGCCTATAATGCGGGAGAAAACAGGATCAGGAGGGAGATCGAATTCCAGAAAACGAGGAGCTATTTTTACCTCGATCTTCCGATGGAGACAGAGCGATATGTCTATAAGATTGCGGTGGCAAAGATCATCCTCTCCGATCCCGGAAAGTATGGTTTTTATCTTGATGATAGCGAATATTATGATCCTTTTCAGGCGGAAAGGGTCCAGATCGAGGTGAAACAACCCCTCCCGATTATGGAGGCGGCCAGGGCGATTGGATTTTATTACAAAGTGATTAAAGAGATGAACCTCCATTTCCAGGAGGAGACGATTCCCGCAGGCATTCAATTTCTCAATCTGCCTCCCGGGACCTCCGAGCAATTCTGGATTTTTTTTAATCATTGGAGGAAGGAACTGGAAGGCAAGTAGTCGTAATCCCTCAGTTATGGGGCGATCGACTGTTACTGTAACCTGTAACTCAGCCCTTCAGGGCTGATGAATCAGGGCTAAAGCCCTGAGTTACATATTTGGCGTAAGGATTTAGCATTCGAAACTGAGGGGTTACAAGTAGTCTCTTAATTTTTATTGAAATTGTTCAACAAAAAGAATATCCTTTCTCCAGGAAGAAAGGTCGGCGCGGGTGGAAAAGGAACGGATCTTAATCGTTGATGATGAGGCCCTCATTCTGGATATGGTTGCCTCCTATGTGAGCCATATCGGTTTTGAGGCGATGACAGCCAAAAATGGGAAGGAGGCATTGGAGCGATTAAGGAATGAGCCCTTCACCATTTTAATCAGCGACATTAAGATGCCTGAGATGGATGGGTTTGAATTGATGAAGACGGTGCGGAACGAATTTCCCGACATCCATATGATTGCCATGACCGGCCATGGAGTCTCCTATACGTTCACAGACGTGGTTGAATGCGGAGCGACGGATTATGTTCCCAAACCCTTCTCCCTCGATGAGATGAGGGCCAAATTGAACCGGGTGGTTCGTGAGAGAGGGCTCCTCAGGGATTTGAAACAGAAATCAATGGAACTGGAAAAAGCGAATGAAGATCTTAAAAGGCTCGACAACCTGAAATCCATCTTCGTCTCAAGCGTTTCGCATGAGCTCCGGACTCCCTTGACCGTCATCAAAGAGTTTATCTCCCTCATGCTCGAAGGACACGCGGGAACCCTCACCGAAGACCAGAGGGAATATCTGGGCATCGCCCACAGAAATATTTTGCGGCTGACGAACCTCATCGATACGCTCCTGGACTTTTCGAGAATCGAGTCCGGCAAAGGCCTTCAGTTGAAGTTTGAGCCCGCCCGCCTGATGGAAGTGGTCGAAGATGCATCTTTGACGCTGGCTCACGTGTTCGAAGAGAAGAGGGTTACCCTTGAAAACCGGCTCGACCCGGATATCCCTCAGGTCTTGATCGATCGGAATCGATTGGTGGAGGTGTTGATCAACCTCATCAACAATGGAATCAAGTTCACCCCGACCGGAGGCAGGATCACGATCGATACGAAAGGGCTCACTGAAAAACGGGACTACCTGAAGGTCGTGGTGAGCGATACAGGCATCGGGATTCCCCCGGAAGATTTACCCAGAGTATTTGACCGATTCTATCAGGGACAGAGCACGGGAATCTCCATGGGATCGGGCCTGGGACTCGCCATTACCAAAGAGATCATCGAGGGGCATCAGGGTTCCATCCAGGCAGAGAGCCGGCTGGGGAGCGGCACTTCATTCGTCTTCACTCTGCCCCTTCTTGGAGTGAATAACATCTTTCAGCTTCTCATCCAACCGATGCTGGAGGAGGCTGAAAAGGATGAGCTCTTTTTTTCAATGATCCGGGTAAAGTTCTGGGACCCGAAGATGAAACGGGAAATGGCGCTGAGCCATGACTCCTGGGGAAGCGTGAAATATGCGCTCCAGAAGATGGTCCGTTCGGTCGACACCATCGTCCCTTTCCCAAACAGCTTGATTTACATCTTCTCATTCATTGACGAGAAGCTGGCCAGGGAGATTGGCGAAAGGATTGAGGTGAAGTTGACTCAGGGGGGATATGTTCCAAAGGGGACAGAGGTCCAATTCAAAACTTATTCCTACCCTCAGGAGGTCGGTTCCAAAGAAGAGTTTTTAAAAGGGTGCCGTCAGCTCATCAAGATGGAGTAGGCCCTTTCGCAAGGGGAGAGATCGATGAAGCAGATCATTGTTGTCTGTGTCCTGCTGGCCTTTACAGTGGCCTGTGATGGCAAGCCTTCTTCCTCACCTGGAAAGCCCGAAGTTTTTCCGGTTCCAAAAGTTACTGTGGAAAAAGAGAGGGTGGAGAAGACGGAGCCTCTTCCTCCTGAGGTGAAGATCAAGTTGAGGCGGGACGGGAAAGATAACTATTCCTGGGAGCTGAGCGGTTCGGATGCGGATCAGATTTTAAAGGTGAATGAAAAACTGAGAAAAGGGCTGGGTGGGGAACAACAAAAATAGAAGAAAGCAATAAGCAGTCAATACGGGAGAAACGCCTGGGCAAGAAACGACTGACAACAGACAACCCACCGCAGACGAAGGAGGTCTTGAAATAGTATGGAAGCGTATTTTGAGCAGATTTTTAAGGAACTTCCCTTCGGACTCGGCGTTGCTATGCTCATCTTTCTGGGAATCCTTCTGGTCATCTGGCTTCTCCTTCCCCTCTGGGTGTTATTCATCCAATGGAATACCGGAAAGATCAGAGATGAGATCCGAAGGCTCGCTGACCAGATCGAGAAAAGGGGGTCGGATGAGAAAGAGAGATATGTCTCCGGACCGAAGGATTAAGACGATCCTCTTCCTTCTTCTTTTTTTCCTGGTCGACCTTGCTTATTCCCAGGGCCTCCCAAAGATTCCCCTTTACATCAAAGAGAAAGAGATTCAGGTGGAGGTGGCCAGGACCCCGGAGGAGAGAGCCGTCGGATTAATGGGCAGAAAACATCTGGGGAAGGAAGAGGGGATGCTTTTTATCTTCGAGGAGGAGGGGTATCATAGTTTCTGGATGAAAAACACCCTCATCCCCCTCAGCATTGCCTTCATCGACAGGGAGAGCCGAATTGTAAAGATCACGGATATGAAACCCCTGACCCTGACCTCTCATCCGCCGCCCAAACCGGTCCTCTATGCCCTGGAGATGAATGAAGGGTGGTTTTCTCGAAACGGGATCCGGGTGGGGGATATCGTGAGGTTTTCGCGATAGTTCGGAGATTTATTTAGAGATTTTTTACTCCGAACTCTGAACTCAAAACTTTTGTTTTAATAATCTCCCCTCCAACAGCAGAGACAGAGTTTTTCACGGGGGAGACCGATCGCTTCCACCATATCCTCAATTTTTTGGTATTTCAATGTGGTTGCTCCCAGTTCCTTCCCAATCCAATCCACCATCCGTTTGTATTTTTTTGACCGCTGGTCGATATATTCGCTGACATCTTTGGTATCTTTTCTCTCGAGGGCCCGGATGGCCTTTCGAGCGACCAATTCTCCAATGGAGCGGGTCGAAAGGGCAAACCGGCATGGAAACATCAGTGGAGGACAGGCGGGTCGGATATGAACTTCTCTGGCTCCACACTCCCAAAGTTTTTTGATCGTGAAGTTCTTTAATTGGGTTCCCCTGACGATGGAGTCTTCACAAAGAACAATCCGATTTCCACGGATCACTTCTTTGACAGGAATGAGTTTCATCGTTGCCACAAGATCTCGCATTTCCTGGGAGGGGGGGGTGTAACTCCTTCCATATCCGGGCGTATATTTGACCAGCGGCCTTCGATAGGGAAATCCAGATTGCATTGCATACCCGATGGCATGACCCACGCCGGAATCAGGGACGCCTGCCACAAGGTCTGCCTGGACGTCGTCATTTTTTGCCAGAGACCTTCCGCATCGCTCCCTGACCAACTCCACACTGATGCCTTCGTAACTCGAAGCAGGGTAACCGGTATAGATCCACAGGAAGGCACAGATCTGGTTCCTCTTTTTTCCAAGCGCCTTTTCTTCCAATCCCGATTTTCCAATGAAGACGATCTCGCCCGGGTTGAGATACTTTTTGATGCGAAAACCTAAATTCAAGAAGGAACAGGTCTCTGTGGCGATGGCATACTCTCCATCTTTTTCTCCGATCACCAGAGGGGTTCGACCCAAACGGTCCCGGGCGGCATAGATTCCCTCTTTTTTCAGAAGGAGGATGGAAGCAGAACCTTTGATACGGTCATAGACTCCCTCGATCCCTTCGAGGAGGGTCGGGCCCCTGGTGATGAGTTTGGCGATCAATTCCACGGAGTTAATTCCGCGGCTTGACATCTCGCCAAAGGTCTCCCCGTTTTTGAGAAGTTCTGATCCCAATTCATTCACATTTTCTATCAGCCCCGCCACAACAATAGCAAAATTGCCGAACCTGGATCCGATGATCAGGGGCTGGGGATCCCTATCGCTGATCACTCCGATCCCCAAAGGGCCTTTCATCGTTTTATAGTCATCATAAAACTTGGATTTGAACTGACTCTTACTGATGTCATGGATGGAACGATAGAATTGCTTTCCGAAGACAGCCATGCCTCCGTATTCGGTCCCCATATGGGAATGATAATCAGTCCCGTAAAGGAGCATGTCAGCGCAGTTTTTTTTCGAGACGATGCCAAAAATTCCGCTCATAAACCCTCCGATGATTTCAATTTTCCATTAACCCAATAACAGAGAGTCCTACTCTTGTCAATGCGATTTGCGAACGGAGGGCGTCCATTGAATCATCAGGGCATCCTCGTTCCCGTAGTAGTTCGGGACGACGCCGACGATCCGGAATCCCATGCGTGAGTAAAATGCCTGCGCTCCGAGATTGCTCCTTCTCACCTCGGCCTGCAACCTTTTCAGATGAGGAGTCTCCATCGCCTTTCGGAGAAGTTCTCTCCCGATCCCCTTTCTTCTCCCCGAGGGAACAACGGCAAGAGAGATGATATGTCCCTCCGGAGAGAAGATGATGTAACCCCAGATCCGATCCTCTCTGCCATCGGTGGTTCCGGTATAGACAAGAAAATGTTCAGGGTAAAGGGAGTGGAGGCGGATGAATGTCATCCGGTCGTAGGGGGATTTCGGGAAGGATTCCCGTTCGATTTTGAGAATGGCGTTGAGATCTGAGAGGGAGAAGGGCCGGATCATCAATCTTTTTTCATTCCGGAGATAATGGAGGCAACCCCTCCCGTCAGTTGCCGGGAGAGCACATTTGCCAATCCTGATTTCCTCATCAATCCCTCATACTCTTCGGCATATCGAAAATGAAGGACGGATTCGGGAAGATAGGCATAGGCGTTTCTATCGCCGGAGATCAACCCGCCGACTCGTGGAAGAATCCTTTTAAAATAAACTGGATAAAGCCTTCTCATCAGCCCTTTCTGCGGGAATGTAAATTCAAGGATCACGACCTTCCCGCCCGGTTTGACCACACGAACCATCTCGGAAAGAGCCTGTTCCTTCTCCACAACATTTCTTAGACCAAAAGCGATCATTGAACCACTGAAGGTGTTTTCTCGGAAAGGGAGGGACAGGGCATCTCCGAGGCCGAGGCCGCCCTTCCGGCTAAGCCCTTTCGTCGAAAGTTTTTCCCGGGCTCTCCTGATCATCGGTTCTGAGAAGTCGAGCCCGAAGACATTTCTTTCGTGATCCTCCTGACGGATGATTTCAATCATCACATCTCCTGTGCCGGTGGCAATATCGAGCATCCAGCCCTTGTATCCCTTGAATTCCCGGACTGCCATCTTCCTCCAGTAGAGGTCTCTCCCCAGGCTGAGAAGGCGGTTGAGAAGATCGTAAGTGGGAGCGATATTGTTAAAGAGATTCCTAATCGATTCGGGATGGAAGGAGTAAGTTTTCATTTGAGTTTCGTCCAAATAGGTCGTTGGAAAAGTCAAATTGGCTCCAACAATGTCATGCTGAACTTGTTTCAGCATCTCATATCATCGATGAGCTATAAGACCCTGAACTGAATTCAGGGTGACAGCCCGGGACTTTTTCAGCAACTTATTAATGATAACAGAAGGGTCAGTATACGGCAATTGACAACCCCTTTTATAGAAAGTAAAATATTCTCAACGGTGATTAGGAAGCCAGGAATCCTGGCAGCCAGGGGAAAAATTCCCTGCCGCAGGTCCTTTGGCCCTGGTTTTTTCATGGCTTCATGGTTTCCTTATTAGGAAAATGAAAACAAAAGGCTTTATCCCCTCCCTCATCATTTTAATTCTATTTGTCACCCCCTGCCACGGAATGATGTATAGGTGGGTGGATGAGAAAGGGACGCTCCATTTTTCCGATGATCTTTCAAAGGTTCCGGAGAAATACCGCTCCGATGCTGAAATGCGGAAACCTCCAAAAGAGATGAAAGAGGTTTCTGTGCCGGAGGCTCGGGAGAAGCCCAAAACAGCCCCCGGGATCACTTCTCCTCCAGGGACAGTCGAAACTCAGGGATATGAAGTGAATCTTTTCCGGAGGCATGAGCTGTGGCTGACAGAGGTTGTTCTGAATGGAAGGGCAAAACAATATTTTATTGTGGATACGGGGGCAAGCTTTACCCTCATCAGCCGACAGATAGCCAATGAGCTGGACATCCCTATTAACGAAACGACCCCTTTTATTCGTGTTGCAAGTGTAAGCGATGTCATGCTTACCCCGCTGGTGACGTTAAGGTCAATCCAGGTGGGAAAGGCAGAGGTGGAGAATGTGGATACTCTGGTCTATACCATGCCCACCTATCAGGGCCTCCTGGGAAACTCCTTTCTTAATAAGTTCAAGGTGGTCATTGATTCCCTCAACGGAAAGATGACGCTTTTTCCCATGCAGGGAACACCATCACCCGACCGGCCCGGCGGATATAGCCGGGATTACTGGATCGGTCAGTTCAGGTTTTATAACCGGAATCTGGAAGAGTTAAGAAGGCTAAAGGCAAGTTATGAAAGCCGGGGGACGCGATCGGAACTCAACCGGATCAACAATGCGATCCGATATTTTGAGGGTCAACTGAGCGAATTAGAACGGAAGGCCTCCTTCGCAGGGGTGCCCAGGAACTGGAGAGAATAAAAGATTGGAATATTGGAATGATGGAATATTGGAAAATTGATAAGAAGAAATAGAACATGGTTTTTGCTTTTTAAAGCCATTATTCCACCATTCCATTATTCCATAATGTTTATGGGGTATACAGCACCACCAAGAGTTTGGCCTCCTCATCGCCCAGATTGCGGAGCTTGTGGGGGATGCCTGAATCAAAATGGAGGGTTTCCCCTTTCTTGAGATGATTCTGATTTTCACCTACCCTCACCTCCACCTCCCCTTTTAGAACATAGATAAATTCCTCCCCCTCATGACGGTAATCGACCATCCGATGATCCTGTCGGGGGTCAATGGTCACGAGGAAGGCTTTCATATGTTTTGTCTCTGCATCGGGAGTGAGGGTCTTGTATGAGTATGCCTGAGTCCGTTTATAAAAACTCTCCCTCCTTTTCTTGGCTAAGGCCTCCTGTTCCTCTGCAGAGAGAAAAGAGCCGGAATCGATCGATAGGGCTTTTGAAATTTGGATCACTGCGGAAACAGGAGGGATGATCTTTCCCTCTTCGATCTCCCGGAGATAACGGTGTGAAAGTCCGGTTTTATTGGCAAGGGTTTCAAAAGAGATCTTCCTCAGTTGCCGGAGTTGTTTCATCTTTGCCCCAAAAGATTTTTCATCCACCTTCTTCGTGGCCATGTCGCCTCCCTGCGGTCAATTTGGATTTTTACCATTCTATTATAATCTCAATTATATATTTTTCAACCGATTTTTTCACGCCAGTCTCTTGAACAAAAAATCGAATAAAAATATTCCTTGGCATATTCCTTTTTCATTATATAATGAAAAAGGAGTGGAGAGATGGCGCGATGGGTTAAAGCGGGAGTGATTGAAAGCCGGTTTGAGGGAGACAGGGTGTCCCAAGCTTTGAAGGAGGCAGGGATTCCATATATGCTCAACTCCTTTCTTGATACGGCCTATGACGGGCTTTACGTTCCCCAGAAGGGATGGGGAAGGGTGATGGTTCCGGGGGAATTTTGCGAAAAGGCAGAGAGGATTGTCGCTGAAGTGAAGATGTATTTTCAGGAGGAGGAAAAAGATGAGACTGAATAGCCTGGAAGAGATTTTAAGATTTGCCATCCGGAAGGAGGCTGATGCGGCAACCGCTTACAGAATCGCCGCAGACCGGGCGAGCCCCGGGGTCAAGAAATTCTTTGAAGAGTTGGCCGGAGAAGAGGAAAAACATAGGAAAAAGCTCGAGGAGTTTGATTTAAAAAAAATCGGCCAAATGAGATTGAAAGAGACCAGGGGACTGGGTCTAAGTGAAAAGATGGACGATATCCCCTTCGGCCCGGAATTGACCTATGAAGAACTTCTCCGAATGGCGATCAAGAATGAGGAGAAGTCCCAGAAACTTTATGCCTCCACCGCAAAACTTGTTGCGGATTCAAACCTGAAGAAGCTATTGCTTATTCTTGCCCAGGAAGAATCCACACATAAGGAGAGACTGGAAAAGATTTATGATGATGAGATTTTGACGGAGTTTTAAAGTAGCGCCCCCATTTCATGGGGGCGAATTCCATCGTCCCGAATAAATCGGGACGCTACATTTTTGTTTCTTTTGACCAAGTATAATACCGAGGAGTTTACTTCAGGGGAGACGAGATGATGCCGGGATTGATGGGAAAAGCTGAGATGATTGTGAAGGAAGAAGATCTGGTGAGCCGGTTGGGCGATCGTCCTGTCGATGTTCTCTCAACCCCGAGGCTGATTCAACTGATGGAGGAAGCGGCGGTTAACGCCATTCAGGATATTATCCCTCCTGATCAATTGAGCCTCGGAACGGAGGTGAAAATCAAACACCTGTCCGCTACGCCTCTTGGCATGAAAGTGACGAGCAATGCCATCCTGAAGGAGGTTCATAAGAATCGGCTTCTCTTTCTGGTGGATGCCTATGATGAGATGGAGAAGGTCGCCGAGGGGGAACATGAACGGGTTTTTGTTTCGAAAGTTCGTTTTATCCAGAAGGTGGAACGGAAAAAGTCCAAATGAGATGATAAATTGACATATTCATTGGAAAATCTCCCCCCACCCCTCTCCTTCGACAAGTTCAGGATGGTGAGTCTCGTCGAACCATTTGCCAAAGAGGGGTAATTCCTCCCTTTAGCAAAGGGAGGTGGGGGGGGGATTTTATAAATCTATGTTGTTAAAATTTTGAGATTTTTATTAAGTCAGGATGGAGGCGTGAAGGTCAAAAAGAGAAGAAAGCGTTTTGAAATCCTGGATCACACAGCAGATATAGGGCTGATCGTGTATGGTGAGGATCTCAAGGCGCTTTTTGAGAATGCGGGCGAAGCTTTCTTCCGTCTCATCACCGATTTGAAGAGAGTGAGGCAAAAGGAGGAGAGGAAGGTCGAACTTAAGGGAGAGAGCCTGGAGCGGCTGATGGTCGATTGGTTGGGCGAACTCCTCTATCTCCATGATGTGGAGAGCCTTCTGTTTAAGGGGTTTAAAGTGGAGGCTGTCGGAGAGGGGGGATTGAGGGCAAGGGTAAAAGGAGAACCCTTCCAGGAGGGAGTCCATGTGATCAAAACCGGGGTGAAGGCGGTGACCCATCATCAGATTCAGGTAAAAAGAGAGAACGGAGGCTGGAGGGCGCAGGTTATTCTGGATCTCTGATGTAATTGCAATGAAGAATTTATCACCTGTGTACGATGAAAATCCTAAATAATATTCCCTCCCCCTTGATGGGGGAGGGTGTGGGTGGGAGTGCTGAGAAAAGATCCCCCTCCCCTGCCTTCGCCGAAGCGGCTTCGCGCAGGCAGGCGCCAGGGGAGGGGAAGTTTTTGGGTTATAGTATAGACAAAGGGGTGATCAAAATGTCTGCAGAGGAAAAGATCAAGGTTCAGAAAGTCGATGATTATCGGTGGAGGATTCCTCGCGAGGGAAAGATGAGAACCGATGGCATCGTCTATGCCGATGAACGGATGTTTGGGGATATCCGAAAAGATCAGAGCCTTGCGCAGGTGGCCAATGTCGCGTGGCTTCCGGGCATCGTGGGTTATTCCCTGGCCATGCCGGATATCCACTGGGGGTATGGTTTTCCCATTGGCGGCGTGGCTGCCTTCGATTTAAATGATGGAATCGTCTCGCCAGGAGGGGTGGGATATGATATCAACTGAGGCGTAAGGCTGATGCGCTCAGGTCTGAGCCGCAGAGACATTCAGGGAAGGATGAAGGATCTGGTGAATACCCTTTTCATCAACATCCCTTCGGGCGTGGGTTCCCATCGAAAGGACCTGAAGCTGAATAGAGAGGAGCAGAGGCAGGTCTTGAAAAAAGGGGCGAAATGGGCGGTTGAGAAGGGGTTCGGCACAGCAGAGGATATCGAACATATCGAGGAACTGGGTTGCATCGAAGGCGCTGATCCGGACCGTGTGTCCGAGAGGGCGATGGAGAGAGGAAGGGCGCAATTAGGGACGCTTGGTTCCGGAAACCATTTCGTTGAAGTGGGTTATGTGGCCGAGGTATTTGATGAGGATGTTGCCCGGGTATTGGGGTTATGGAAAGATCAGGTGACCGTCCTTGTGCACACGGGTTCAAGGGGTTTTGGACACCAGGTATGTGACGATTATATAAGGGTGATGATGGATGCCGCCCGGAAATATCGGATCGAGCTTCCCGATCCCCAGCTCTGTTGCGCTCCGATCTCTTCACCTGAGGGAAGCCGGTACCTGGAAGCCATGGCCTGTGCAGCCAACTTTGCCTTCACTAACCGGCAGATGATTTCACACTGGGTGAGGGAAACATTCGAACAGGTTCTTCAGAAGAGTCCAAGGGATCTCAGGCTCGATTTGGTTTATGATGTCTGCCATAATATTGCCAAGATCGAAACGCATACGGTCAACGGAGAGAAGAAGAAACTCTGTGTCCACAGAAAAGGGGCAACAAGAGCCTTTCCTCCAGACCATCGAGATGTTCCGGAAGATTACCGGCCCATCGGCCAGCCTGTCCTCATCCCAGGCGACATGGGCAGGTGTTCCTATGTTTTGATCGGGACGGAAAAGGCGATGGAAGAGACTTTCGGCTCCACCTGTCACGGAGCAGGAAGGGTGATGAGCCGCCATCAGGCCATCAAGACGGCAAAGGGAAGGGCGGTTGTGAGGGAGATGGAGGATAAGGGGATCATTGTGAAAGGAGCAAGCCGGGGGACGATAGAGGAAGAGATTCCCGAGGCCTATAAAGATGTCAATGATGTGGTGAATGTGGTTCACCATGCAGGCATCAGCCTGAAAGTGGTCAAACTGGTGCCTATGGGAGTGATCAAGGGATAATCAGAAAGTGGAAAGTGGAGAGTAGATGGTAGTTTTTTTCATGACCACCTGCCACTCTCCACCCTCTGCATACGAGTAAAATGAGAATACTGGCGATTGATATTGGGGCGGGGACACAGGACATTCTCCTTTTCGACTCCGAGAAGAAGATCGAAAATTGCACCAGTCTCGTTCTGCCGACCCCTTCGAGAGTCCTTGCAGAAAGATTGAAGAAAATAGAAGGCGATCTCTATGTCTATGGGGATACCATCGGAGGGGGATCGTTCACACGGGCCATTCTAAGCCACCTCAAGAAGGGTTATCGGATGGTGATGGAGGAATCCGCCGCTTATTCGATTCGCAATGACTTAGATGAGGTCAGATCAATGGGGATCGAAGTGGGAGGGAAGCCTTCGTCCGGCCATTTTCAGGAATTGGAGATCTGTGAAATCGATCTCCCTCTCCTTCGCCATTTCCTTACCCAGTTCGGAGAAAATTTTAACTTTGATGTTATTGCAGTAGCCGTTCAGGACCACGGCGTCGCATCGAAAGACGTGTCAGACCGGACGTTCCGTTTCGACCAGATGGAGGCGATGCTAAGAAAAGATAACAGGCCCGAGTCATTTCACTTCATAGAAGATTCCATCCCGGACTATTATCTCCGGATGAGATCGGCCGTAAAGGCGGTGCGGAGAATCTCCTCATCGCCTATCCTGATGATGGACACCTCTTTTTCTGCTATTCTGGGGTGCATGGACAAAATGGAAGGGCCATCTCTGGCCGTCAATGTGGGAAACGGACATACGATTGCCGCCCTGCTGATCAATGGGAAGATTGAAGGACTCTATGAACACCATACCCATGAGTTGACTCCGGAGAAATTGGAGAATCACCTTCGCCTTTTCATTCGGGGTGAATTGAACAGGCAGAAGGTATTTGAAGATAATGGCCATGGAGTCATCACATTGACTCCATTTTTCGGAGATGTTCCCGTATGGGTCACCGGTCCCAACCGCGATCTTTTCAATGGAACCAAGCTAATATTCACCTACGCAGCTCCGGGTGGAAACACAATGATGACCGGCCCCATGGGTTTGGTGAAAGCCGCCCAATACAGATTCGGTAATTCACACCCTCCGAAACTTTAGCGTAAGATGGTTCTTTCACTGTTTACCGATCACTGCCTGCCGTAGGACTTATCACTGGTTCCTAAGAAATTGCCATAAAATTAAATTTTTGGTATAACTGGAACAACCTTGGGATGGGTGATTTAAACAGATGCTGTGAGCGGGAAGTATTGTATTTCTTGCAAATACCTTGACAGAGTATTATCCCGATAATAGAATACCACCATGAAAGAGAAGCTTGGAAGGATAGAAACGCAATTCTTTGCATATGTCCAGATGCGACAAATGCGGATGGTGCGGACCGGTGATCTGGCGGCTTCGGTGCTGCGCCTCTCGCCGGATCAGGAGCGGAAACTATTGAGCCGCCTGGCGCGCGGTGGACTGATCGCGCGGGTTCGGCAGGGCCTGTATCTTGTACCGTTGCGCCTGCCCCTGGGCGGGGCATGGACGCCGACCGAGGCGGAAGTATTGAACGTGCTGATGAAGGATAGGAAGGGGCGCTACCAGATTTGCGGCCCGAACGCGTTCAATCTTTACAGATTCGACGACCAGATTCCCAACCGGATCTATGTTTACAATAACCGGCTTTCGGGTGACCGCCGGGTGGGAACTGTGGACATAGCCTTGATCAAAGTGGCCGATTCCCGGTTGGGCGACACCGAAGAGGTCACGATGGCGGAGGGGGAGAAAGCGGTATACGCTTCCCGGACGCGATCGCTGGTGGACGCAATATATGACTGGTCGCGGTTCGACGGCATCCCGCGTGGCTATGAATGGATTCGCCGGGAGTTGAAGACCGGACGGGTGAGTGCAGCGGCGCTGGTGAAATGCACGTTGCGCTACGGCGACATAGGGACAATCCGCCGCATGGGAGCATTGCTGGAACGCGAAGGCATTCCGGAAATGCTGCTTCGTAAACTGGAGCGAGCGTTGAAACCGTCGACGAGTCTGATTCCGTGGATTCCCACGCTACCCAAGCGGGGAATCGCCAACCGCCGCTGGAGCGTGGTGCTGAATGAGCGAGCCTGACCTTCGAAGTGTTCATCTGTGGGATGACCCTGATTACTTTCGGGCGGCGGTGAGGTTTACCTCGCAGGTGACGATGTTCGCGCCACTACTTGTTGAGAAGGATTACTCCTGCACAGTGCTGCTTGAATACCTCTCGGAGGCAAGCGACGGGTTGGTGTTTAAAGGAGGAACGTGCCTGGCCAAGGTGCATGCGGATTTCTATCGATTGAGCGAAGATCTTGATTTCATTGTCCCTATGCCTGTGGATGCACCGCGAGCCAGGCGGAGCAAGCAGGCAATACCGCTGAAGGAGGCCATAGAAAAGTTGCCGGAACGGCTTCCCGGATTTCGCCTCGTCGATCCGCTGCAGGGGGCAAACAACTCCACCCAGTACATCGCTGTCGTTGGGTATTCTTCACTGATCCGTCGGCAGGAGGAGACCATCAAGATCGAAGTTGGCCTTCGAGAACCTTTGGTGACACCTGTGATGAATGGGTCTGCGCGAACGATCATGCTCGACCCAGTTTCCGGCAAGCCGCTGGTGCCTCCGGTTCCGGTGAGGTGCATTTCGAAGACGGAAGCCCTGGCCGAGAAGTTTCGCGCCGCCTTATCACGACGCGAGGCGGCCATCCGGGACTTTTTCGACATCGACTACGCCATACGCAGGCTGGACCTTCACCCTCGGGACGCCGCTTTCATCCGGTTGATCCGCAGCAAGCTTGATGTGCCCGGAAACGATCCTGTTGACGTTTCTGGAGAACGT
>Ga0207951_100099_pt1 | contig 58745 bp, 53 predicted proteins | sample Subbio12Aug_8Bad_FD_184830 | JGI IMG/M metagenome (GOLD analysis project Ga0207951, IMG submission 184830) | Serpentinite rock and fluid subsurface biosphere microbial communities from McLaughlin Reserve, California, USA - CR12Aug_8Bad (SPAdes) | ecosystem: Environmental > Terrestrial > Deep... | reverse complement strand
GCTCGACTATCGGCTGAACAGCAGGCGGGAGACCGTCCATCTCGGCAAGTACGCCCGAGATGGGATCTCGCTCGCCCGGGCGCGGGAATTGTGCCTGGACGCGAAACGCATGATCGCCGAGGGGCGGTCCCCCGCCATCGAGAAGCAGCGGGAGAAGCGCAGGATCAAGGAGGCCAAGAGCTTCGGCGAGTTCGGCGAGAAGTGGCTGACGGGCGCGCCCATGGCGGACAGCACGCGCGCCATGCGCCGCGCCATATTCGAGCGTGAACTCAAGCCGGTCTGGCAGAACCGTTTGCTGACCGAAATCACGCCTGATGACCTGCGCGCCCACTGCGCCAAGATCGTGGAACGGGGCGCGCCCGCGACGGCCATCCATGTGCGGGATATCCTGAAGCAGATCTACGCCTTCGCCATCCTCCACGGCGAGAAGGTCGCGAACCCGGCCGATGACGTTGGTCCGGCTTCGATTGCCACGTTCACGCCCAAGGACCGGGCGCTTTCGCCGACCGAGATCCGCATCATGCTCAAGCAACTGGAGCATGTCGCGACGCTGCCGACGATCCGGCTCGGCATGAAGCTCTACCTCCTCACCATGGTCCGGAAGAGCGAACTACAGGACGCGGTCTGGGATGAAGTCGATTTCGAAAACGCCGTCTGGACGATCCCGAAGGAGCGCATGAAGCGATCGAAGCCGCACAATGTCTACCTGTGCCGGCAGACACTCGACATCATGATCGCGCTCAAGACCTGCGCCGGCAATTCCCGGTATCTGCTGCCTTCCCGCTACGATGCGGATGCGCCAATGTCGCGGGCGACCTTCAACCGGGTCACTTACGCTGTCGTCGAACAGGCCAAGAAGGAGGGGCTGCCGCTGGAGCCGTTCACCGTGCATGACCTGCGCCGCACGGGCTCGACGCTCCTCAATGAGCTGGGCTTCAACCGCGACTGGATCGAAAAGTGCCTGGCGCACGAGGACGGGCGTTCATCACGCGGCGTCTACAACAAGGCCGAATACGAGGTTCAGCGTCGCCACATGATGCAGGAATGGGCCGACACCGTCGATGCCTGGGTCGAGGGGCGGAAGTATGTTCCGACGCTGCTGCCGACAGTCATGCCGTCTATCGCGCTCGATCCTGCCCTTTGATTGGGCGGGACTTGCGCTTGGTGACGTCGGGATGCTGTGCGCGAGGGATTGGCTTCGCGCGCCGCGCCAGCAACCAGGCGTGGACCTCGGCGAGGTCCCAGACGATGCAGCGCGGCGACAGCGCGAAGCGGCGTGGGAATTCGCCGCGCTGCTCCATCTCGTAGATTGTGCTGTCGGCCAGGGGCACCATCTCGCGCAGTTGGTGCCGCCGGATGGTCTTCCTGATCTCCAAAGGCTCGCTCTGACCCATACCCAATCTCCTTTGCGGCTGTCGCTGGCGATTGAGAACGATAGGTGCCGATGCCGGAAGTCCCTCCCGAGTGGCGTGCGGCAATTTCGGGCTCTGGCGTAGAAATCGGCGGGTCATTTTCAGTCCTGACAGCGCGGCCGGACATCCGTCAGCCCACAGAATCTGCACGACTCGCCGCACGCGTTCCGCGCCGTAATTGCGCTGTTCAGATTACGCACCATTTACTGCTTGCACCGGCGAGATGCGATCCGGAAGTCCGCTAGCGACGTAGCAACAGTCGAATGTGTGACACTTAAGGATTTCGTGGGCGGCTGTAGCGAGGAGACGGAGAAGACCCATAGTCTGATCGGAACAGTTCTCGGGGGCTGACGGGGCTACGTTTGCAAAGACCTTTGCATCATGGGGAACCATCGTGCCGAGATCGAAGATCGAGCTGCGCCATGTGCGCTACATCATCGCCGCCGCGGAAAGCGGCAGCTTCCGGCGCGCGGCGCAAGATCTCGGCGTCGAGCAGTCGGCGATCAGCCGCCGCATCCGCGATGTCGAGGATGAGATCGGCGCACAGCTGTTCCGCCGTCATCCTGCCGGCGTCGACCTGACGGACATCGGCAAACAATTCCTGAATCAGGCCGCCCCTGGGGCTCGCCAGATCGGATCGGCGCTCGACGGCGCAAGAACGGTGGCGAACAGAGGACGGCATCTTCGGATCGGCGTGTTCGGGCCTCTGACCATGGGCTTTCTGTCTGAGCTCTTCGGGGCCTTTCGGGGTGACCGCCCGGGGGTCAAGCTGCGGTTCAGCGAGGGCAGCTGTCCCGAACTTATCGCGGCCGTGCGGCGGGGGCAGCTTGATGTCGGTGTCGTCGCCGAAGCATCGCCCGGGAAGGGCTTTGACGTGACGCATTTGTGGGCCGAGCCCGTGTACGCGGCATTGCCGCACGGCGACCCACTCGCCGATCAGAAGGCGCTCCGGTGGGATGACCTGCGTGATCGGCACTTTGTGGTGACTGATTTACCGACCGGCGATTTCGCGAAGGGTTACCTGATGCGAAACCTCCAGACTTCGCCCGGAGACCTCCAGATCGAGCAATTGTCCGTCACTCGGGAATCTCTGATGCAGATCGTCGCGCATGGGGACGGCGTCACCATCGCAGGCAGCGCGCATGTCCGTCACGGTCTGCCAGGCATTGCTTTTCGCCTGATCGAGGATGCTGTTCTCCGCTATGGTGCTGTCCACCCGCGAGGGGCGCTCCATCGGAACCTCGAGCGCCTGCTGGCGCTGGCAAAGTCTTTCTCGGAGCGAGATGACGCTTGGTTCGCCCGGCAACGGCTCATGCGCCCTGAGCATCGGCGCGTGCCGCACGTTGACTGCCATCGCGGCGCGCGCGGGCGAACCCCCGATCGGTTGCAATGAAGCGCTCGAGCATGGGCACAATCAGCTTCGTCGGGTCGCCGATGGTCTGGCCTTGTTCGCGGCCGAGTGCTGCGGCGTAGGCGACGAGGTCCCGATGCAGCGGCGCAGGGAGTTCAATCGTCACCTTGACCGGCTTGTCGTCGATGATCGGGCCGAGCTTCAGCTTGGTCATCACAACCCTCCATAAGGTTCGAGCACGAGGTCGCGGGTGACGATGACGCGCACGGGGAACCCCGGTCTGATCGTCAGGGTCGGCGCGACATTGAGTTGCCGACGGATGATCTGCTGCCCTGCGTCGTTGATGGTGTCCTGCCCGCCGTTGCGGATCGCCCGGAGCAGCCGATCCTGATCGTCAACGGCGAGTTCGGCGCCGACCGACAGCAGTGTCGACAGGCCGGCAGCCTTGGCGAGATCCCACCAGTGATAGTCGACGCCATCCTGGAGACCCGCATAGCCTTGCGCGTCGGCTCCGGGTTGACGTTCCAGGACGATCGAACGGCCATTCGGGAGGATGAGCCGCTTCCAGACGAGCAGCACCCGGCGCTGACCGAAGCCGACATCGTTGCTGTATTCGCCGATCAGCCGCGTGCCCTGTGGGACGAGCAGGATGCGCCCGGTCGGGCTGTCGTAGACATGCTCCGTGACCTGCGCAGTGATCTGGCCCGGCAGGTCGGATCGGATGCCGGTGATGAGGGCCGCGGTGATGACGGCGCCGGTCTGAAGCACATAGGGCGACGCCGGACCCATCACGCGATCTGGCGAGACCGTGCGGCGGTCCACGCCCGCATTCAGGAACGCGAGCTGGCGATCCTGCGCCGTCGCTGCCCCCGGCTGGCCCGGAAGACCTAGCCCAGAGAGGCTCGGGCTGCCTGGTCCGCCAGCTGTCGCGATCGGAGCTGCGACGCGCGCCTCCGTCTGAAAGAAGACGCGGCTCGTTCGGGCAGCTTCTTCTTCCGCGCGCCTGCGCTGCTCAACCGGATCGACGGTGGGCGCTGCCGCCATCGGCGGCGTGACGGGCTGGCCACGATTCTGCGCATCGAGGATGGGTCGCCCCAGATCTCCGGGCAGCGGAGGCCCGAGCACCGGACCGGTATAGTCGCGTGGCAGGCCGGCAAGCCCGTCCGCGGTTCGCCGATTTTGCGTGGAGTAAAGCTCCTCACTGCCAGGGCCGATACTGCGCGTCTGAAGCGCATAGATGAGCGCGCCACCGACCCCGAGGGCGGCGACGAGACTGATACCGCCCAGCACCTTTCGCGACAATCGGGTGACCCGGGGCGGTTCGGCGCGCAGCCGCATGGGCGCAGCGGCATCGTCGGGCGGCGTGCCGACCAGCGGTGCGTCGGCTTCGTTGGGCGTGTCGCGCTCGCTCATGACGCGGGCCTCCCATCGGTGCGAACGATCCGGACCGTCTGCTGGCGCTCGCCACTGCCGAGACGGAGCTCGGCGGCGCCGAACAGGCGGTCGACGATCAGGATGTTCTGGTGGATCCTGCTGTTGGCGATCTGCGGTTCGCCATCTGCGCCGATGACGAAGAGCGGCGGCATCTCGCCCTGAACGATCCCACGCGGGAACTCGACATAGACGCGGCGCCCGTCGTCGTAGACCGAGATTGGCCGCCACGGCGGCGTGTCGCCGGTAAGACCGTAGCGATAGTTCCGTGCCGCAACGGCCGGGATCACTGGTGTAGCGGGCACTGCCGGTCTCTGCGAGGCGGGCGGCTTCGGATAGGCCCAGGCGACGGCCGGCATATAAGGGCGTTCGCCCGAGCGCAGCTCGATCATGTAGATGCGACGGTCGGTGGTGATGACCAGATTGGTCGTGATGTCTGGCCGTGTCGGCTTCACGAGGACATGGACGCGCCGTGTGATGCCCGAGCCGCTCTCTGTGTCGCCGATGATCCAGCGCGCCGTGTCGCCCGCAGCGATCGGGCCGGCACCGGTCAGGCTTTCGCCTGGTTCCAGCGCGATGTTGGTGATCTGCCCGGGAGCGGCATAGACCTGATAGAGCGCGCCCTCGCTCCAGGGATAGATCTGTATCGAGTTGTAATACCCCTCGCGGCGCGGTTCGACGCGCGCGGCGGCATTGGCATTCTCCACGCGGCCCGCCGGCGTCCCTGCGGCAGCGCCACCGCGCGCGGGTGTCCAGGCGGGCGGCGTGTGAAGCGGCCTTGGTGGCGTCTCCGTGACGGCAGCCGGCACAGGGGGAAGCGGCGGCACATCGGCGTCATAGCTGACCTGTGGTGGTCTGTTGGTCGCGCAGCCGGCCAGCGCCAATCCGGAGATCAGCAAAAGCGCAGAGCCGGATAGGCTGAAGCTACGGCTCGCGGATCGGCGGAGATGATCTCTCATTGCCCCATCTCCCGCGACCAGTTGATGGCGTTGACGTAGATCCCAAGCGGATTGGCCCGCAGCCGCTCTGCGTCGCGCGGGGGTTGGATCACGATGGTCAGGATGGCCGTCCAGCGCTGTGTCGTGGAGAGCTGGCCGTTCTCGTACTGGCGTTCGGTCCAGGCAACGCGGAAACTGTCAGGCGACGCGCGTATCACGCTCGACACTTCGACCGACACCTGCTGCTTCCCGACGCGGGTGAACGGATCGTTGGCGCGGGCGAAGTCATTGAGGGCCGCCGCGCCGCGATCGGTCGTAAACTCGTAGGCGCGCAGCCAATTCTGCCGCACGACGATGGCGTCGGCCGGGATCGAGCGGACCTGCTCGATGAACCGCGCCAGATGCCAGGCCACCTGCGGGTCGGTAGGGCGGTAGTCGGCCTGCGCTGGCGCGACCGCCTGCGCCTGGCCGAGATTGTCGACCTGCACCACCCACGGGACGATGGTCCCGCGCGCCGACTGCCAGACCAGCGCGGCGGCGAAGCCGGCGGAGAGGATCAGGCAGCCGAAGGCCATGAGCCTCCAGTTTCGGGCCTGGACACGCGCTGAGCCGATCCGATCGTCCCAGATCTGCGCCGCGCGCTGATACGGCGTCTCGGGCTCGGGCGTCTTGCCATAGTGGGTTGCGGGTCGCTTGAAGAAGCTCATGTGCGGTCGCCTCCGGAGAGATTGATGGAAGAGCCGCCGCCGTGGCTGTCGCCCGATCGGATCGCGTGTGCCGCGAGCGTGACGCCGTGGCTCATGGTCTGCCCACGCCGCATGCGCTGCGCCCACGCCGGCGGGTTGGCGGCAGAGCCTGTCGCAGCTGGTGCGGCCGAACCGACATCATTCGCGACCGTTCCCATGCTCGAGGAGCCGCCGGTGCCGCCGAAGCCGCTTTTGACGCCGTCGGCGAAGCTCGAGCGAACGCTTTGCGCGGCCCGGCGCAGCGGAGAGGCTGCCGCGCCGCCGGCCGCTCGTGCGACGCCGCCAAGGCCCGACGCGACGCCGGCAGCGCCCGACTGGCCGAGGGAACCGAGACTGTAGGCGGCGGAGGCGGCTCCCGCCGCGGTGGCTCCACCGCGCACGGCGGCGGCGCCGCCGGAAATAGCGCTCGCGCCACCGCGCAGGGCGAGCCCGGCCGCGCCCCCGGCAGCCATGGCTGCGCCGCCCGCGACGAGGCCGGCTCCGATGGCGGAGCCTGCACCCAGTTGCGGGCCGCCGGAAACGATGCCGTTGGCGATACCCGGACCGAAGATGCCGAGACCGAGAAGCGACAGCGCCGCCAAAACGACGGCCATCGCGTCGTCGATGGTCGGTGGCTGGCCGCCGAAGCCTGCCGTGAACTGGCTGAACAGAGTCGAGCCGATGCCGATGATGACGGCGAGGACCAGCACCTTGATCCCAGACGAGATAACGTTGCCCAGCACGCGCTCGGCCATGAAGGCGGTCTTCCCGAACAGGCCGAACGGGATCAGGACAAAGCCGGCCAGGGTGGTCAGCTTGAATTCGATCAGCGTGATGAAGAGCTGGATGGCGAGGATGAAGAAGGCGAGCAGCACCAGCGCCCAGGCGAAGAGCAGGCAGGCGATCTGGATGAAGTTTTCGAAGAAGGCGATCCAGCCCATCAGGTTTGAGATGGATTCGAGCAGCGGCCTCGCCGCATCGAGACCCGTCTGCGCGACCCGGCCCGGGCGCATCAGGTCCTGGATGGAAAACCCGGTGCCAGACGCCTGAAGTCCGAGGCCGGCGAAGCTTTCGAAGACGATCCGCGCGAGGTTGTTCCAGTTGCCGATGATGTAGGCAAAGACGCCCACAAACAGCGTCTTCTTCACAAGGCGTGCGATGATGTCGTCGTCCGCGCCCCAGCTCCAGAACAGGGCGGCCAGCGTGACGTCGATGACGATCAGCGTCGTCGCGATGAACGCCACCTCGCCGCCGAGCAGGCCGAATCCGCTGTCGATGTAGGAGGTGAAGACCCCGAGGAAATTGTCGATGACGCCGCTGCCGCCCATGGCTCACCGCCCTTCGTCGGCGCGTCGCGGCGCGGTGCGGGTGCCAAGGAAACGGTCGCGGGTTTCGGCCCAGATGCGCAGACACTCGCCGTCCCTTGCGGCGGCTTCCCCCATCTGCTGGCACCGACGCTGGCCCTCGCGCAGCGGGTCCGGCGCCTCCTCAAGCACGGGCGTCGGCCGAGCCGCTGGCCTTTCCTCTTTCCGGGTCATCTCGATCGCCGTTGCCGTGATCGCGACGGAGACGAAGATGATTGCGCCCACGCGGGCCAGCGTCTTGCCGTCCATCCTGCTGTCCTCAGTTGCCGTTCGGGAACATCCGGGCGTTGCCGGGCTGATAGCCGGAGCCGGGCGTCAAGAACCGGCGGCGCTGTTCACGGCCTTGTTCGGCGGCTGCGGCTCGCTCGGCATCGACAAGCGCCTGCGCTCGGCCGTTCGCAGCGACCACAGCGACCAGGTCTGCGAGTTGCTGCGCCTGCAATGCGAGCAACTGGTTGCCGGCCTGGGTTGCCTGAAGCGCGCCGGTCGCACCCTGGCTCTGCCCGACCAGAGCCGCCATCTCGGCGCGGTTGGTGTCAATATTGCCGACGACACCGGCCTGCACCCGCAGCGCGTCCTGAAGGCCGCCGACCGTGTTCTGCCAGCGCGATCGTGCATCGGAGACGAGACGCTGATCCGAAGTGGACAGCGAGATGTTGCTGTACTGGCTCTGAAAGGCTTGGTCGATCTGCTGCACGTCGAAGGCGATGCGCTGTGCCTGACCCAGAAGCGCTTGCGTGCGCTGCACCGATTGCTGGAGCTGCTGAAGCGAGGAATAGGGCAGGCTCGCGAGATTGCGGGCCTGGTTGATCAGCATCTGCGCTTCGTTCTGGAGGCTCTGGATCTGGTTGTTGATCTGCTCGAGCGCCCGCGCGGCCGATAGGACATTCTGGACGTAGTTGGTCGGATCATAAACGACCCACTGCGCCGCTGCCGGGGTCACGAACACGGGCGAGAAGGCGACGGGCAGCGACAGGATGGTTGCGGCGAACAGCGCCGCGCGAGAGCGTCGGATCATCATGGCTTGGGCTCCAGGTTGGTGAGATCGGGAATGAGGTCGGCGGCCCATCCGACATCGCGGGCGCGCAGCCAGGCGGACAGGAAGCCGTCGCGGCCATGCTCGGCGAGGATCGCCTCGATGGCGGCCTGATCAGTTTTCGAGGATGCCGCGCAGAGCGCGAGGGCGACTTCGGAGAGCCCCAACTCGAACAGCCGGTTGCCGCGCCGCGACTGGCAGTAATAGTCGCGCTTGGGTGTCGCCCGGCTGAGGATCTCGATCTGACGGTCGTTCAACCCGAAGCGCCGGTAGATGGCGGTGATCTGCGGTTCGATCGCGCGTTCGTTCGGCATCAAAAGGCGCGTCTGGCAGCTTTCGATGATGGCCGGAGCGATCGCGCTCCCATCGATGTCGGCCAGCGATTGCGTGGCGAAGACGACGGACGCGTTCTTCTTGCGCAGCGTCTTCAGCCATTCGCGCAGTTGCGCCGCGAAGCCGTCATCGTCGAGCGCGAGCCAGCCTTCGTCGACGATCAGGAGCGTGGGCCGTCCATCCAGACGGTCGCCGATCCGATGGAAGAGATAGGCGAGGACCGCCGGCGCCGCGCCGCCGCCGATCAGCCCCTCGGTTTCAAAGGCCTGGACTGCAGCTTCCCCTAGCTGCTCGCCTTCGGCGTCTAGCAGCCGTCCGTAGGCACCGCCCACGCAAAAGGGTCGCAGCGCCTGTTTGAGATCGTTCGACTGGAGGAGGACGGCGAGGCCCGTCAGCGTGCGCTCAGGGATCGGCGCGGACGCCAGCGAGGTCAGCGCCGTCCAGAGATGTTCTTTCACCTCCGGCGTGATCGTGACGCCCTCGCGGGCAAGGATGGCGGCTATCCAGTCTGCTGCCCAGGCACGCTCATGGGTCTCGTGAGCACGTGCGAGTGGCTGGAGGGAGACCGACGACGCGGCGCCGTCCGTCAGGCTGCCACCGAGGTCGTGCCAATCGCCTCCCATGGCGAGCGCGGCTGCGCGGATCGAGCCGCCGAAGTCGAAGGCGAAGACTTGGGCATCCGGATAGCGCCGGAACTGAAGCGCGATGAGCGCGAGCAGGACGGACTTGCCCGCGCCGGTCGGTCCGACGACAAGAGTGTGGCCGACGTCGCCGACATGCAGCGAAAAGCGAAACGGCGTGCTGCCTTCGGTCTTGCCATAAAGCAGGGGCGGTGCACCAAAATGTTCGTCCCGTTCCGGCCCTGCCCAGACCGCGGAGAGCGGAATCATGTGGGCGAGGTTCAGGGTGGAGATCGGTGGCTGTCGGACGTTGGCGTAGACGTGGCCGGGCAGCGACCCGAGCCAGGCATCGACAGCGTTGATGGTTTCGGACATCGCGGTGAAGTCGCGGCCCTGGATCACCTTTTCCACGAGGCGCAGCTTCTCGTCTGCAGTGCGCGGATCGGCATCCCAGACAGTGACGGTGGCGGTCACATAGGTCTGACCGGCATAGTCGGCGCCAAGCTCCTGCAGGGCCATGTCGGCATCGGCCGCCTTGTTCGCAGCGTCCGTATCGACGAGTGCGGAGGCCTCGTTGGTCATTACCTCCTTCAGGATTGCGGCGATTGACTTGCGCTTGGCGAACCACTGCCGCCGGATGCGCGTAAGCAGTTTCGTGGCGTCCGTCTTGTCGAGAAGGATCGCCCGCGTGGACCAGCGATAGGGAAAGGCGAGCCGGTTGAGATCGTCGAGAATCCCTGGCGTCGTCGCCGTCGGAAAGCCGTTGATCGTCAGCACGCGCAGATGAGCGGCGCCGAGCCGTGGCTCGAGGCCGCCGGTCAACGGCTCATCGGCGAGAAGCGCATCTAGGTAGATCGGCGTTTCGGGCACGCGGACGCGGTGGCGCTTCGTCGAGACGGTCGAGTGCAGGTAAGTCAGGGTCTCGGCGTCATCTAGCCACCGGCATTCCGGCATGAAGCCATCGACGAGCTGGAGGACGCGGTTTGTGCGGTCAATGAAGGCCGCGAGGGCTTCATGGGGATCGACGCCGGACTGTTGGCGACCCTCGTAGAGCCAGGTCTCCGCCCGCGCGGCGTCCTCGGCAGGCGGGAGATAGAGAAAGGTCAGGAAGTAGCTCGACTCGTAATGCGCGTCCGCTTCCTCGAAGTCGGCCTTGCGCTCCGCATCAACGAGGGCGGAGGCGGCGTCCGCGAAGCGGCTTGCCGGATAGGAGGCGGCTTCGTGACGCTGCGCTTCGACGAAGATCGCCCAGCCCGAGCCCAGACGCCGGAAGGCGTTGTTGAGGCGACTGGCGACGGCCACCAGTTCAGCGGCCACAGCTGAGTCGAGATCGGGACCACGAAAACGCGCGGTGCGCTGGAAGCTGCCATCCTTGTTGAGCACGACCCCTTCGCCGACCAGCGCCGCCCAGGGCAGGAAATCAGCGAGACGGGTCGCGGTACGGCGATATTCGGCGAGGTTCATCATGGCCACGCTTCACACCGAGAGATGGCCCGGAATGCGCAGATGCCGGCGGCCCACTTCGACAAAGAGCGGATCGCGCTTTGCTGCCCAAACGGCGGCGAAATGGCCGATCGCCCAAATGAGGAGACCAACCAGCCATAGCCGCAATCCGAGACCGACAGCGCCGGCGAGTGTGCCGTTCATGATGGCGATGCTGCGCGGTGCGCCGCCCAGCAGGATATGCTCGGTCAGCGCGCGGTGGACCGGAACCGAGAAGCCCGCGACCTCATCGGGATGTTGCAGGAGGCCCGCCATCAGACGAGCGCCCCGCCGCCGAATGAGAAGAACGACAGGAAGAAGCTGGACGCCGCGAAGGCGATCGACAGGCCGAAGACGATCTGGATGAGACGCCGAAATCCTCCGCTCGTGTCGCCGAACGCCAGCGTCAAGCCTGTGACGATGATGATGATCACCGCGATAATCTTGGCGACCGGTCCCTCGATCGACTGGAGGATGGACTGCAGCGGCGCTTCCCAGGGCATCGAGGAGCCGGATGCGTGGGCGGCGGGCGCCAGAAGAAAGCTTAGGGTCAGCGCCGTGGCGGCAGTTGCGAGGCGCTGATGGCCGCGCGCGATATGTCGGATCATGCGGGTTCTCCTTTTGGGTCGGGAGGCTGGGTTGCGGGGGAAAGGCGGTAGTCGGTGTCCGTCCCGAGCCCTTCGACGCGGGCGAGTTCTGTGAGACGCCGCGCAGTGCCGCGGCCGGAGAGCACGGCCACCAGATCGATGGTCTCGGCGATCAGCGCCCGGGGGACGGTGACGACAGCTTCCTGGATGAGCTGCTCGAGGCGGCGCAGCGCGCCGAGCGCGGTGCCCGCGTGGATCGTCCCGATCCCGCCAGGATGGCCGGTGCCCCAGGCCTTCAGGAGATCGAGCGCCTCAGCCCCACGCACCTCGCCGACCGGTATCCGATCCGGCCGTAGCCGTAGCGAGGAGCGCACGAGGTCGGACAGGGTCGCGACGCCGTCCTTGGTGCGCATGGCGATGATGTTCTGCGCCCGGCATTGCAGCTCGCGGGTGTCTTCGATGACGATGACGCGGTCGGTTGTCTTCGCGACCTCGGCCAGCAGGGCATTGGTCAGCGTGGTCTTGCCGGTGCTGGTTCCGCCGGCGACGAGGATGTTGGCGCGCGCTGCGACCGCCTGCCGGAGGATGACGGCCTGGTCGGCCGTCATGATGCTGGCGGCGACATAGTCGTCGAGCGTGAAGACGGCGACTGCAGGCTTGCGAATCGCGAAGACCGGAGCCGTTACGACCGGCGGCAGCAGGCCTTCGAAGCGCTCGCCGGTTTCGGGCAGTTCAGCCGAGACACGCGGCCGTCGGTCATGCACCTCGGCACCGACATGATGGGCGACGAGGCGGATGATGCGTTCGCCATCTGCGGCCGAAAGTCGTTCCCCCGTATCGGACAGGCCGTCAGAGAGCCGGTCGACCCAGAGCCGCCCATCGGGGTTGAGCATGACCTCGACGATCGCGGGGTCTTCCAGGAATCGGGCGACCGCAGGCCCCAGCGCGGTGCGCAGCATGCGTGCACCGCGTGAGGCTGCTTCCGATTGCTGATGGTTGACCGCCACGTCGTCCCCGTTCGCTTGCGGGCCCGCGCGACGCGCGGCCCTGGATCGGGGATGAGTAAGAAAGGCAGGAATTGGGGCGTTGCAACAACGCTCAGGGGGTCGTCGTACTGTGGCGAAGAAAGACAGGTGATCGGCGAACTGGCGTCGAGCCGCGGCAGCATCTGAGGCTCCCGACCGGCGTGTTTTCCCGAGCGGGAATAATTCAGCCCCAGGAGCTACCCCGAGGCGCAAGATTTCCCGAGCGGGAAATTCTTATAGACATTCTTCAGAAATCCATGATACTTTCCTGTTCGGTAAATATCATGGCCAGACGCAACCTCACCACCGCCGAGATCGGCGACATTGTCCGGACAACCCGCAAGGCCGCTGGCCTGCGGCAGGACGAGCTTGCCGGCGCAGCTGGCGTCGGCCTGCGCTTCATCGTCGATCTCGAAGCGGGCAAGCCGACCGCGCAGATCGGCAAGACGCTTCAGGTCCTGGCAGCGCTGGGCTGCTCGCTCGATATCACACCGCCGCCCGACACCAAAGGAGCGCGGCCAAAAGATCCTCAGAAGCCATGACGCGCACCCTCGATATCTGGTGGGACGGGCGCCTGGTGGGTCAGCTGACGCAAGACAAGCACGGTGAACTCGGCTTCGCCTATGCGCGGGCTTGGCTCGACGACGAGGCGGCGCAGCCGTTGTCCGCGTCACTGCCCAAGCGGGCGGAGCCGTTCACTCGCCGCGAGTGCCGCCCGTTTTTCGGCGGTCTCTTGCCGGAGGAAAGCCAGCGCGACGCCGCGGCTCAGGCGCTCGGCGTGTCGCGCGCCAATGATTTCGCCCTTCTTGATCGCCTCGGCGGCGATGTGGCGGGCGCGCTCCAGCTTCTGCCGCCAGGCGAAGGTCCGACCGCTCCTGCCCCCGATCAACGGCCAACCCCGCTTGACGATGCGGGCCTAATCCGGGTGCTGGACGCGCTGCCCGTCCGCCCATTGCTCGCGGGCGAGGAAGGCCTGCGCCTCTCTCTCGCGGGCGCCCAATCGAAGGTGCCGGTGGTTCTGGTGGATGGCGCGGTGGCCTTGCCTGCACCGGGCCAGCCGACGACGCATATTCTGAAACCTCCGATTTCGCGGTTTGCGGCCACGACCGAGAACGAGGCCTTCGTGATGCGCCTTGCTGCCGCAATCGGTCTCGACGTCGCGCCGGTAGAAGCGCGCATCGTTCAGGATCGAACATTTCTGCTGGTCCAGCGCTATGACCGCGTCATTGGCAACGATGGCTTTGTGCGCCGGATCCACCAGGAGGATTTCTGCCAGGCGCTCGGCGTGCCACCGGAGACCAAATACGCGAGCGAAGGCGGCCCGACCTTCAAGGATTGCTTCGCGCTGCTCCGCCGCGTCGCCGCAAGGCCCGCTGTCGATGTGCTGAAGCTTCTCGATGCGGTGATCTTCAATGCGATCGCCGGGAACGCCGACGCACACGGCAAGAATTTCTCGATCCTATATGACACAGAAGGCCCACGCCTCGCCCCGCTCTATGATTTGCTTGCGACCGTTGCCTATCCCGATCTCTCACCGAAATTCGCCATGAAGATCGGAAAGCGAGGAACGCTGGCGGAACTGGACGCCAAGGGCTGGGCAGCGTTTGCGGCGGACGCCGGTCTCGGTCTGCCGCTGATACGACGACGGGTTGCGGAGATCAGCAAAGGCGTGATTGCGCGAACAGGCGAGGTTGCCGCCGAGTTGGTGCGCCCCGGCTTCGATCGGGCGGCCATCGAAAGCCTTGCCGCGATGGTCCGCGAACGAGCGGAGCGCTGCGCACTGACAGTGGTGGAGCCCGGCCGCTCGGCCAGCCAGCTGCGCGATGGGGAGAATGTCGAAGGGAGCAATGGCCAATGACATTTCTCTACTTCGCTTATGGCTCCAACATGTTGCCGGCACGTCTGCTTGGCCGTTGCCCGTCGGCGAAGGTCGTCAGGACGGGAGTTGCACGCGCCTGGAGTCTTGCGTTTTCGAAGGCGAGTAAGGACGGTTCAGGAAAGGCGACCCTGGTTATCGCCCCGAATTCTGCCGTGCCCGGGGTCATTTTCGAGATTGATCTGGCCGAACGAGAGCAGTTGGACCGGCACGAGGGGGTAGGCTCTGGCTACCGGCGCGACGACACTTTCGCCATCGAGGGAAGCACCGTTCCGGCGAGCAGCTATCTGGGCACCTCGTTGGACCACACATTACGGCCTTTCGATTGGTACCTCGCGACCGTCATTGCCGGCGCCGAATATCATGGGCTGGCCACAGCTCATGTCGCCGCGCTGAGGGGCACGCGCTTCGTCGAGGATACCGAATTGGGTCGAAGGACCCGCGTCGAAGCCATTGAGGCGATGCGAGAGCATGGCATTGAGGATTACCGAACTCTCCTTGAACGCCTGGGATAAGCCGCTCCGAACGGTACGTTAGCCATCTGGTGCGTCCACCCCGCTAATATCGTCGGGAATCTCCCTCAAGAAGCTCTGCCCCTTCTGCAGGCGCCGCCCTAGCGTCTCGATGAATCCCTCGTAGCGTTCCCGCCCTTTGGCCTGTGCTGATGCTTGAGCATCGTTCGGCAAGGGCGGCGTGATCGTCAGCCAGAACCGGACGAAGAGGGCCAGTGTCTCTGCGGTGACGCCGAGGTCGCGCTCCAAACGCTGGACCTGGCGCGACAGGCGATCGAGGCGGCGCGCGAACGCGGCCTCGCGCTTGTCCGCGCCATCAGGTGACAGGAATGATGCAACCGCCGCCTCAACGATCGCGGAGCGGGAGAGCTTCTTGCGGTCGGCGAGATCGGCGATCTGGCGGAGCATCTCGGGCGGGAAATAAACGTTCATCCGGTCGCGCATGGTTGCCTCACAGATCAATGCCGTCATTGGGATCGAGCGCGACCTGTCTCGCCACGCCGCGCATCTGCTGGCGCAGCGCCTGACGCTGCCGCGCCGCGTCTTCCGGCTCATCGTCCAGCATGATGGAAAACTCGTCGGCCGCGGCAGGTCCGGTCGTCTCCTTGGCGATCGCGACATGGTCGGGCAGTTCGGGCTCGCGCCGCAGACCGCCATTGGCAGCGTCTTCCGCCTTGTCGAGCTCAGCCGCGAGCACTGCGTCGGGCCGCTGCGGTTTCAACTCGGACCAGGCGTCCCTTCGGGCCGAACGCCCGCATTTCGCCGGGTCGGGTGACGGCAGGATGCGCTCCTTGAAGCGGCGATCCTCGAAGTAACGGGCCTTCTTGGCTCGGATGGGATGGACACCGGCGGCCATCACGATTTCATCCGTCGCCGGTAGCTGCATCACCTCGCCAGGGGTAAGGAGCGGCCGCGCCGTCTCCGAGCGCGAGACCATCAGATGACCGAGCCAGGGGCTGAGCCGATGCCCGGCATAGTTCCGCATCGCCTTCATCTCGGTCGCCGTACCGAGGGCGTCGCTCACGCGCTTGGCGGTGCGCTCGTCATTGGTGGCGAAGCTCACGCGCACATGGCAGTTGTCGAGGATCGCATTGTTCGGGCCATAGGCCTTTTCGATCTGGTTCAATGACTGGGCTATGAGGAACGACTTCAGGCCGTAGCCCGCCATGAAGGCGAGCGCGCTCTCAAAGAAGTCGAGGCGGCCGAGAGCTGGAAACTCGTCGAGCATCATCAGCACACGATGCCGCCGGTCTCGCGCATGCAGATCCTCGGTCAGGCGTCGGCCGATCTGGTTGAGCACGAGCCGGATCAACGGCTTCGTCCGGGAGATGTCGGATGGCGGAACCACGAGGTAGAGCGTTGCTGGCCTCTCATCGGCGATGAGGTCGGCGATCCGCCAGTCGCAGCGGCGCGTCACCTCCGCCACCACCGGGTCGCGATAGAGGCCCAGGAAGGACATGGCGGTGGACAGAACACCGGAGCGCTCGTTGTCGCTCTTGTTGAGGAGTTCGCGCGCCGTCGACGCCACGACGGGATGAGGGCCGCCGGGTCCGAGATGCGGCGTCGTCATCATCGCCTTCAGCGTGGCTTCGATCGGACGGCGCGGATCAGACAGGAAGGCGGCGACACCGGCGAGCGTCTTCTGCTCTTCCGCGTACAGCACATGCAGGATGGCACCGACGAGCAAAGAATGGCTCGTCTTCTCCCAGTGATTGCGCTTGTCGAGTGAGCCCTCGGGGTCGACGAGAACGTCGGCGACATTCTGCACGTCGCGGACTTCCCATTCGCCGCGTCGCACTTCCAGGAGCGGATTGTAGGCGGCCGACTTGGCGTTGGTGGGATCGAACAGCAGGACGCGGCCGTGCCTCGCGCGGAAGCCGGCGGTCAGCTGCCAGTTCTCGCCCTTGATGTCGTGGACGATGGCGGAGCCCGGCCAGGTGAGGAGCGTGGGAACGACGAGGCCGACACCCTTGCCCGATCGGGTCGGTGCGAAGCACAAGACATGCTCCGGTCCATCGTGCCGCAGATAGGCGTCGCCGAGCTTGCCGAGAACGACGCCATCGGGTCCGAGCAGCCCTGCTGACTTCACCTCCCGGAGTTCAGCCCAGCGGGCCGAGCCATAGGTCTCGACATTCTTCGCCTCACGGGCGCGCCATACCGACATCGCGATGGCGACGGCGATGGAGATGAAGCCGCCTGAGGCGGCGATCATTGCGCCTTCAACAAAGATCGGCGGGGCATAGGCGTCGTAGAAATACCACCACCAGAAGAAAGCAGGCGGGTAGTAGATTGGCCAACCCGCCAGCTCGAACCACGGCGTGCCGAGCTGCGCCTGAAAGCCGAGCCGCCAGGCGGTCCATTGGGTCGCGCCCCAGGTCGTGAGCAGCACGATGAGGAACACGGTGGTGATCTGGCCCCAGAGGATTTTCGTCGCGGACATCGGCGCCGTCCTTTCTTCCTTGTTGGCTAGAGGGCGAGCCCGCGCTTGCGGCCGAGGCCCCATTCGATGCCGCCGCCATCTTTCACGGCGCCGGCGACATGCTGACCGAGCTTGCGTTCGATCTCGCGGGACCAGGGCACGAGCTGGAAGCCGAGACCGTTGTCGATCATCGCGAAGCGGCCGGAGGAGAGGTCGAGACGCTGGCGATAGATGCCCGCGACCTGATCACCGGCGGTCGGCTTCATGTGCGCCAGACCAGTCTCGGCGGAGAGGCGCACCCCGACCGCATCCAGTTCGCGCCGCCGCAGCGTGGCGAGGAGGTCGCGTTGCAGGATGATCCGCTGGCCCTGGCGGCGACCGAGGCCTTGGTCGGCGAGATGCTCGGCCCGTGCCTGCAGGGCGTCGCGCACCTCTCGCCCGAAGCCTCCCATCGACAGCGGCATGGGGTCCGCCTCCACAAGCCGATGGTCCAGCCAGGTGGCCCCCGGCGCCTTGATCTGCTGGCCGAGTTCGAGGTCTGACCGGCTCGCTAGAACAAGCGTCGGGCGCGCCTCATCGGCTCGGCCAAAGCGCCGAACTTCCACGATGCCGCCGATCGCAGGCGCATGCTCGAAGGCCTCGACGCCGCGGAACCGGACATGGTGGGCGCGGCCGTCGGTGCCGTCGATCACCGCATAGGCTTCGCCCGTCAGCTCGTCGTGCAGGCCGCGATCGACCAGCCGCCCGATGATCGGCGCCTGTCCGCTGCCGCCCTCGATGACATAGTCGGCGACAGCGCGATCCTCACCGCGCTCGGCGAAGGCGCGGTGCATGGTCTTGATGATGTCCCCGCGAAGCCCGAGGTCGCGCAGGTGGCGTTCGGCGTCGAGGCCGACCATCCACTCGCCGGGGCTGGCGGATGACGCGAGGCCCATCTTCTCCAGGTGCTGGAGTCGGCCGATCATGAGCCGGCGGGTCTGGTTATCACCGGCACCGGATTGCTCGGGACGAAGATCGATGAAGCCGGTCTCGTCGGCGGCTATGCGAATCTCGACATCGAGGCGCGTCCAGCGCTCGGCCGTGATTTCGCGCTCGAGCGCCGTCTTGATCTCGTGCTCCGGCTTCGGGCCGAGCTCGATCGACACGAGATCCTCGGCCCGGGATCGCAAGCCGCGGCTGATGTAGTCGCGTGAGATGACGAGGTCGGCGCCCTGGGTGTCGACGCCTCGCACCAGCAGGTGGACGTGGGGATTGTCGGTGTTCCAGTGATCGACCGCGACCCAATCGAGCCGGGTCCCGAGGTCGGCTTCCATTTGGCGCGCGAGGTCGCGCGTGAAGGCGCGCAGGTCCGTCATCTCGCCGGCGTCCTCGGGCGAGATGATGAAGCGGAAATGGTGCCGGTCGTCCTTCGAGCGCGCGGCGAAACCAGCGTCATCGGCGCGGTCGCTGTCGGCATCGAACATCACGGCCTTTTCACCGTCGCGCGTGACGCCATCGCGCTTGAGATAAGAGAGGTGGGCATTGAGCGGCGCAGACCGAAAGGCCCGGCCCTGGTGGCGGGCGATCCGCGCCTTGACGACGACGCGGCGCGACGAGCTGAAAAGCCGCGCGCGGCTGAAGGCAATCCGTCCGCGCCCGAAGCTCGAACGGCCATAGCCGGACGCCTTGCGGCCCGGACCGCCGCCGGTGCCGACATGGCCCGAGCGCTTGGCGGCGCGCAGGACTTGGTTGATGAAGTTCTTGGGTTTCGGCGCCCGCGTCGAACCGATGCGGCCTGGCCGGACTCGGAAGTCGCTGTCGCCGTCGCTCATCGCCGGCCTCCGGCGGGCCAAACGCAGGACAGTGCCGGCCATGTCCTTGAAATAGCGTGGAAAATAGCCGAAACCGGCACTGCCCCCGACCGACCGGCACGTGAAAAGCCGTGCGAAAGCAATGGCTTGCACGCGAGTGGCGAGCCGCTTTTATCTCGCCGTCTGTTGGTCGTGTCTGCCTCGCCCCAACCGCCCGATGCCGCCTCTTTCCGGGAGATCGCTACACCGCGCCGGAGTGCGATTCTGGTCATGGGTGCCCCCCATCATCTGCGCGGGTCACGAAGATGCCTGCCGTTTGCGTCGAACCGGCGATCGGGGGCTGCTGCGGATCTGCCGTTCGGCTGCCGTTCCTTTGACGATCGGGCTGCGATCGTTCCGCTGCAACGCTGCCGTCGGAGCGCGCGACGAACAACGGAGACCGAGTCCACGCGAGCGGGTCGACGGTCGCGACAGCGACGCCGGCAGCGAGCGGCTCACTGCCGATCAACGGCGCGATCGCGGCCACGTAGGCGATGGTCTCGGCGGGCAGTGCGCGGCCAGCCGAGAGATAGTCATCGTAGCGCCCTGGGCCGGCATTGTAGGCCGCGAGGAAGCCCGGCGCGCCGTAGCGATCGTGCATTTCGCGCAGATAGGCTGCACCAGCGAGGATGTTGTCGCGCGGGTCAAAGGGATCGGCGCCCAGACCGTGGCGCGCCCGCAGATCTGCCCAAGTCGCGGGCATGATCTGCATGAGTCCCATCGCGCCCTTGGACGAGACCGCGCGGACACGACCGCCGCTCTCGACGCGCATGACTGCCCAGATCCAGCGCTCGGGAATGCCGAACCGCTGCGCTGCCTCGGCGACCGCTTGCGTGTAGGGCGAGCCTGCAGCGGGTCGCTCGATGACCGAGGTCTGCGCCAGAGACGGCGCGGGCATCGCGCCAGCAAAGGCCAGGCCGGAAAGGAGAAGGAAGGGCAGTCGGCGGGCGGCCCCTTTCGCTCCGGCAGCGGGCTGGCGATGGGAGACGCGCATCGGTCAGTCCCGCTCGCTGCGCTTGGTCGGCCGGTTCCAGTAGAGACCCCATGATGATTTGTCGTCGGCCGACTGGAACAGGTTGGCCCGGATTGGCTGCGCGAAGGTCGGATCGTCGAGCTGCAACGACACATATTCGCCGGCCTTCTCGCCGGTGCGCTTCCATCCCGCCCCCACTTCCGGCCCATCGGCATCATCACCGAGGTGAACGCGATAGTCGGGCGCGTTCTCGGCGTCGGAGTGCTCCGCCGGCACCAGCACCAGAGCGGCGTCGAGGGCGAGCGTGCGGATGCGGCCGCCATAGCCGCTCTTGGTGCGGGTGAATTCTCCGATCAGGCTCATGGCAACCTCCTTGGCGATGCGGTGGAACGGGTCATGGCTGCGCCGTCACCGCGTCGGCGCGCGCCAGACGAAGCGACCGTCGCCGTCTTCGTCGGTGTAGAGAGGTGTGGCCCGGCCCATCACGGTGGTGACGGCGACAGGCCCGAAGTAGCGGCCGTCTAAGCTGTCCCGGACGCCGATATTCATGAGGAAGAGTTCGTTTGCACCGAGCCGGTGGCAGCCCTGCCAGTTGGGCAGCGTGCGTCCCAGACGGTCGCGGTCGAGCGCATTGCCGACGGTGATCCCGTCGACGGTAATGTCCCCTTCCGAACGGCAGACTGTCTGCCCGGGAAGTGCGGCAACGCGCTTCAAGAGCGGTACGCCGCGCGGCAGATAACCCCGGTCCGCGAGGAATGCGGCAAGCGGCTCCGGCGCATTGACCGCGACAAGGTCGGTGACCTCGAGCGGCGTAGCCGAACCGATCTCATAGAGGCCGACCGGGACGCTGGCCGATGCGTTCCAGACAAGCCGCGGTGCAACGTGCACCATCGCCAGCGTGATCAGCAGGAGCGCGGCGCCCGTGGCCGTCAGCAGGTAGCCGGCGCGCGTCATGGCTCGGCCCTCTGTCGCAAGTGCCAGGCGCGATGCTGCTGTCGGGAGTAGGATCGCGGGGCGTCCCCGGCGGCGAGCCGGTTATGGACATGGCGCCAATAGTCAGGCGCAGCTTCGGCGGGATCGATGTCGAGCGCTTCGATCGCGTCGATCAGAAGCAGCACCTGCTCGACGCTCGGCCAGCCGCTCGTTTGCAGCAGGATTTCACCACCGGGCCGCACCGAGGGTAGCGTCTGATAGCCTTCGCTCGCGCTGACGGCGCGCAGGATGTCGATGCGCGAGACGACGGTGCCAAAGCCATTCGATGCCCAGCGGACGAAGGCGAAGACAGCCCCGGCGGGGAAGCTGAGGACGCGGCGCCGTCGGTCGAGGATCTGCTCGTGGACCGCATGGCCGAAGCGGATCCAGTGCTCGATCTGCTTCTCGCGCCAAACCAGTTCGACCTCGGTGAGCCGACCGGAAGGTGATGGCGGCCGAACGCCTGCTGCGCCATGGATTGCCGGTGCGCTCATGGCACGTCCCCCTCGGCAGGAAAGGCGCCCGCGAGGAGCTCGCGCAGCATGTCGGCGACGGTTTGGCCGCGCTGGAACGCGGTGACCTTGATCCGGCCGCGCAGGTCCGGTGTGACGTCGATCGTGAGGCGCGCGGTGTAGGCGATGGCGTCAGCCCTGCGGCCGCGCGGATCGTCGGCGGCCTTGATCCAGGTGTCCGGGTCGCCGGGCCGCGCGGCGAAGCTGCGCCTGGTCATGGTGCGAGCCTTCCAACTTCGGCGCAAAGCGCTGCGATCTCGCGCGTGCCGGCACGCTGGCCATCGAGCTCCGAGATCAGTCGGCCGGATTGCGCGGCATCCGCGAAGCCGACGCGTTGGCCTATCGCGCTCGCCAGCACCGACGGATCGTGTTCGGCGAGTGCCTTCGCGGTCTCGCGTGCGATGATGGTGCGCGCGCCACAGCGGTTGAGCACGAACCGGGCGACAAGCGACGGGCGGAACAGGCGTGCTTCGCGGAGCAGTGCCAACATCTCGGCTGACGCCCATCCGTCGAAGGGCGACGGCTGAACCGGGATGAGGACGAGATCGGCGGCTAGCAGGGCCGAGCGCATGAGGCCGGCGACCCGCGGGGGACCATCGATCACCACATGATCGGCGCCGCGCGCCAGTTCGGGTGCTTCGCGATGCAAGGTGTCGCGCGCCAGCCCGATGACGGCGAACCGGCGGGGTAGGCCTTCACGGGCGCGAGCTTGGGACCAGTCGAGTGCGGAACCCTGCGGATCGGCATCGATGAGCATGACGCGTTGATCGCGGGTGGCCCATTCGCCGGCGAGGTGGAGGGCGAGCGTCGTTTTGCCGACGCCGCCTTTCTGGTTGAGCAACGCGACGATCATGATCGCGCGCTCCGTCGGCCGCGGGGTGGTTTTCCACCGTCGCCCCGCTCCAACAAGAAGTTAGATTCCTTGTTAGACTCTAAGTTAAGGCTCGGAATCGCCGTTTCAGGCCAGAGGGTTAGTTGCGATCCGCGCGCCCGAAGTCCCGAGGCGGCTGCGCCCGAAATCCCGATACCATTTGCGCCCGAAGTCCCGATCGCATCCACAACACCATCCACAGGGCCTGTGGACAAGTTGATGGGGCGGATGTGCAGGCGTTCTTGACGACCGGTGCGCTCCAGAGCCAAGCGATAGCCGGGCAGCGGCTGGCGGGCGACGATGCGGCGGATGTCGATGGCGAAGTCGGAAACACGCGCCTGGCTGCCCGATTTGGCGTGCAGGTGCGCGATTTCGAAGGTCCAGCCCGCTGGCTGACGGCCGGCATGCTTCCGGGCGACCCGGTAGAGCCAGCGCTCGATGCCGCCGGTCAGTCGGAAATAGGCGGGATCGATGGCGAGGACGAGCGAGCGGTCAATGACACCGCGATAGAGCCAGTCGGGCAGGACGAACTCCATGCCCTCCACGCGGCCGTCGCGCGTCGTGCATTCCCCCCACTCGTTGATCCAGGAGAATTGCTGACGCCGCCAATGCTCGCCGTTGCGGATCGTGGTGCGGATGACCGTCGACTGAAGGCGCGCCAGCGCGCCCTTGAGGAGCCGATAGTCGCGCGATCCGGTCTGGCGCCCGATCGCGGTCAGGAGTTGATACGGCGTGAAGCGGAGGAAGCGTGAGGTTTGGAAGCCGAGGTTTGCGGCTTCGACGATCTGGCTCGCGGCCCAGATCAGGATATCGGCGTCCCAGATGGTGGCCATGCCATGCTCCGGGACCGCGAAGACTTCGACGCGGACGTCGCCGGCTTCGTAGTGGATTGGTGAGGTGCGCTTGGCCTTGGCGAGCGAGAAAAAGGGCCGCTCCATCAGATCGCGCTGGTCGCGCGGACTGGCGTCGCCGGTGGCGACGACGAACGGGTCGAGCCGCGATCGTTCGCTCAAGGAGAGGGGGCGCTGCCGCGGGGACATGTCGGACGGCTCAGCGGGCTTGGCCGCCGCCGAAGGCAGGCGTGACGGCGGCATGGCGCTTCGCGGGAAGGACACTCCCGCGCGGATCGGACGTCGAGGTGACGAAGCCGCGGTCGGCCCAGGCTTTCAGGTCTTCGAGCGCGTAGACCACGCGCCCGCCGAGCTTGCGATAGGCGGGACCGGTGCCGTAGGTCCGGTGCTTCTCGAGCGTGCGATCCGAGAGACCGAGGAAGCGGGCCGCTTCAGGCGTGCGGAGAAAGCGTTGCGGCACGCCGGCGCCATTGGGTGACATGATCGGGCCTCCGAGGTTGCGCGAGAGCCGCAGGGGGACAGCGGCGGTTGGCGGCTACCCTGGCGGACCGCGAAGTTGCGGAGGGAGTGGGAAGCTAGCGGGAGCAAATCTCCACACCAGGCGTGCTAGCGTCGACGGCGATGGCTCAGCAGGCGTCGATAGCCGCCGGCGATCATGGCGAAGCCGCCGCGCACGAGGTCCATGGTGGCGAACCGGCGCGAGGATGTTTTCCAGGGTTCATCGGCGAGGTCGCGCGCGCCGAACAGTGCCGCCGCGATCTCGCGGTAGCTGGCGCCGCTGAGACGACCGTCGACGGCCTGCAACATTCGTCGCGCACGTTGACGCTGCTGCCGTGTCAGCCGCGTGTCGGCAGGGATCGCGCGGCCATGGAGCGAACTCAGGAGACGGGCTACGGCCTCGAGCCTATCGAAGCCTTCGGGGCCGAGCGGGATGACGGCCGCCGTGCCTTCGTCTGCGCCTAAGCCGCCGAGACGCAGGATCTGAAGCCGTTCGCCGTTCTTGAGGGTGTGGACGAAGTGGGAGCCTTGCGCGTCTGATTGGCTTGGCGCCAGCGCGTCAATGTATTGTGACGTGTCGTCCTTCGGCAGGATGGCGGGCGGTGCGGTAAGAAGTACGACGCCAGTGTGCACGGTGGGTGCCCAGATGGGCGCGGCGTCTTTGGCGTCGAGGGCCGGCGACAACAGGAAATCGCAGCCCCCATCGAGACCTCGTCGCCTCGGTTGCTGCGGTGTCGGCGTTCGGTTCCAGCTGAGCGGCCTCGAAGTCGCGCTGATAGTCTTCGTTCCGGCGCAGCCATTTCCAGGCGAGTTCGGGCGAGACGAGGCCTTCGACGTATTCGTAGCGCTCGGATGATCGCCAGTGCGAGATGTCGGGGGTCATGAATCCTCCGCCAGCAAACCTGCAGCAGCTTCGCTGCGCAGGATTCCGCCACGCAAGCGCAAGCGGAAGCCGGAGAAATGGAAACGGGCGATGCCGCCGCGGCATCACCCCCGCATCAACGACGCGGGTGCTCGTGTGCGAGCTCGCGGTAGCCGTGCTGGGTCATCCATTTGGCACGATCGAGATGGCTGTCATGGATGCGGCGGGCCCGCTCCGGTTCGGCGGCCGGGTCTATGCCGAACAGGATCGACACGGCCTCTTCCCAAGCAGCGCCGTCCGACGCAGCATCAAGGAGACGGAGGTAGAGGGTCATGTGCGCCCGATCATAGTCGGTGATCGACGCGCTCTCCGGCGGTCGTTCGAGGAAGTCTGCCTTGGTCACGACACCCCACCTGGAATCACAGAGCCCCTGCGTGTCGGCATGGCGTTAACCAAGCCCGACTTCAACGGCAACTGGTATGGCTGTTGGCCCTCAATGCGGGTTGGCCGTCGTGGAACGGCGCTAGTTTCTCTTCCGCATGTCGCTGGCGGCTTTTCGGCCATGGACGAGCATCACCCCTTCACCTTGGTCGGACTGCAAGAGGACGATGCCATGCGCTTCAAATGCCCGGCGCACCTGATCGCGCGTGCTCTCGTACACCTTCAAGTCGCTCTCCGACTCGAGGCGCTTGAGCGCGGTCAGTGATACACGGGCTTCGTCAGCGAGCGTCTCCTGTGTCCAACCCAGCAGCGCGCGTGCGGCCCGCGACAGTCGGGCGGTGATCATGCATGATCACCTCCACTCGGACCTCAGCGCACGCCAGAACTACGACTATAATAGTCGCTCTTGGCTTCTCGGGCCAGACTGAAGAGCGTCTATTGCGGTCGCTCGAGTAGTTCAGGCCGCAACCTGATTCGGATGCTTTGGATGACGAAGGCCCCGTCCGGATCGACCGGACGGGGCATCGCCGGAGCCTCAGTCGCCGTTGCGGCGGCTGGGGCGGGACCAGATGAGGCTGAAAGCTTCGCCGTCCTCGTCGTCGAACAGGTTGGCGTAGATCGGGGCGTTGAAGCTCGGGTCGTCCAGCTTGAGACCAAGATAGTCGCGGCCCTCGTTGGAGCGCTTGGACCAGGCGGCGCCGATCTCGGCGCGACCGACCAGGACGCGGTGGCTGGGGGCGTTCTCGCCGGTGGCCCGGGTCTCGGGGACGATGCGGACGTTCTTGGCCTGAACGCTCAGGGTGACGATCTCGCCGGTGAACTCGTTCGTGCCGGTCTTCTTGAAGGTGCCGATGGTGGCCATGTCATTTCTCCTCGATCTGAAGTCTCGAGACCGCACCATTGCGGCCTCGATGGCGATCGACAGGCCGGAGACGCTCGGCGGCGCACCCCAGCCTCGGGGCCCCAGCTCGCTGGGGTAGGCTTGGGGCCTGACAGCAAAGGAGGAACTTTCTTGTCCCGCGAGGAATGACGGCGCAGCCGGCAGGGGAAGAAAGTTGTGACGCCGCTGTTGCGCCATAGGCGAGCGAGGCGTGAGCCGGTCTTCGGCCAGATCAGGCCATTGAAGAGGCCGCTCGGGTGCGCTCGATCTGGCTAGATCCCGAGGGGATGATGTGGCGGCGCAAGGCATCGGCCGAATTGGCACGCGCGGTTCACGTGATCGGCGTTTCTGAGCTCTGACCTGACACGTCTCGTCCTGCTGATGAGGGGCGCCTGACCGGTGACGTCCGTCAGCCTGCGTTTGGTCAGTCGGCGAATGAGCAGCCTGGGATCAGACGATCAGCGAGCCCTGCGCCATGACAGGTTGCGCGCTGACGTGCGCGCCCTTTCGCCCGATCCCACATCAGGTCGGTCGATGGTGGGTGCGTGGTGCACGTCCGCTTTCTGGTCCGGCTCTGCGGTCAGTTCAGCATTCAGGCATTGGCAACGCCCCGGCTGGTCGATCCTGGCGGGGTGAGTGACGTCACGCGGACAAAGGTCGTGACTGCAACGGCAATCGCCCCGATGACCGAGAACACGAGCTGCCAGGTTTCCGAGGGCATGGTGTGCTTCACGATTCCATGCGTCGCGTGAAAGCCCGCGATGGCTGCGGGCGCGACGAAAGCCAAGGCGATGAGGAGTTTCAGCCAGGCCGGCCGCAGAACGGCGAGCAGAAGCTGGCCGACGCCGAGTGCGATACCAGCACCAACGGCGCCGATGACGGTGGCACCGAGCAGGCCGGCACCGGTCTCATGCGCCCAGATGCCCCCGCTGACGCCGATGAAAGCTGGGAGCGCAAAGACAGCAAGCGTGAACAAAAGCCAGCAAAGCACGCCGATGGCGGCGAGCGAACCGAGAATGGCGAAGACGATCATGGTGGTGGCCTCCGTGAGAATAGGTCTGACGGGTGCGCCAACCACCACCACCAAGGCACGATCCAAAGTATAGCCAAATTCGATGCGCTTCGGGAGCGGAAATCGAACCGATCTCCGCCCGCGAAGCTGTTCCGCCAGACGTCAGACGTCGAACGGATCGATCTCGGCCACGATCTCGGCATCGCCGTCGAACTCGTTGCAGGGCGTGACGGACAGCGTGCCGTCGCCCGCCCGGAAAATGATGATGGCGACCATCAGGGTGCCAGCGAGGCTGTTTGCGAAGGCATAAGCGGCGTCGAGGGACATCGGTCCGGCTCCTGTTGCGAGCGGAGGACCATCCCCCCGCTGACAGGCGCCCGATGTGACCGTCCGTGGGCCGCAATCACCGCGCAGGCGAAGACGAAGCGGCGGCACGCCGAGGGCGTAGCCGACCCTTCACGGGTTGATGGCATTAGGCCCGCGGTTGGACCAAGGATCAGCGCAGGGACGAGGGGGTTGGTTGGACGCCGGACACAGGTCTGGCTGGATTCTGGAGCAGGACGGGTTTCGATTTTGCCTGGTTGATCAGGACCTAACCTCGCTGATCGCCAGTCGGCCCATCACTGCTTTCGGGCTCTTGATGCAGTGCATTTCGCCGATGTCGGCTTGTGCTCGTCCCAACGACCATCACGCGCGGCTGGCTGTCGATCTTCCGCATGGTTGCTATTGAGTTGTAACGGTCGTTGCATTATAGATGTGCGCATGCGTGATATCGCCTGGCTTCTTCTCACCTACAAGATCCCGGCCGAACCGTCGGCCAAACGCATTGCCGTGTGGCGGCGGCTCAAGGGCATGGGGGCTGTCTATTTGCAGAACGGGGTGTGTTTGCTGCCTCAGACGGATGACCACATCCGCCGACTGAAGATGTTGGAAAACGACATCGCCGAAGCCAAAGGGGAAAGCGTTCTCCTGCAAACCGTCGCGCTCGATGGCGCGCAGGAGGAGAAGGTCATTGCCCGCTTCAAGGCCGATCGCGACGAGGCTTATGTCGAGTTCATCGACAAATGCGGTGACTTCGAGCGAGAGGTCGCGAAAGAGATCGCCGCCGACCACTACACCTATGCCGAACTCGAAGAGAATGACGTCGACCTGAAGAAGCTTCAGGGGTGGCTCGAGAAGATCGAGAAGCTGGATTTCTACGGCGGCGAGCGGGCGCCGGAAGCCCGCGCCCGTCTGAAGGGCTGCGAGGCGGTCCTGGACGACTATGCCAAGCGGGTGTTCGACGCCCATGACGAGAACGGGTGATGCCATGCACGCCGAGACCGCAACCTCAGATCAGAGCGCGTTCTTCCCGCGCTTTCCGCCCGAGTCGGCGCAGCGCGCACCTTCGCGGCTATGGTTGTGGATCGATCGGCAGCGTCAGCGCGAGGCTCTCGCCGATCTTGATGACAGGCTGCTGGCGGACATTGGCGTGAACCGCGCCAACGCGGAAGCGGAGTGCGCGCGATGGGACTGACCGGCGAGACTCATGGTGTTTCCGGACAGAAAATAGCGACCTGGCGCGGGCTGCCCGCAGGCATCTGGGCACTCGGCTTTGTGTCGATGCTGATGGACATCTCGTCCGAGATGATCCACGCGCTGCTGCCCGTCTACCTGACGGTTGGGCTTGGCGCGACGGCGCTGACGGTCGGCGTCATTGAGGGAATCGCCGAAGCGACGGCGGCGATCACGAAGGTCTTTTCCGGAGCGCTGTCGGACCGTATCGGCAGACGCAAGGAACTCGCCGCGCTGGGGTATGGCCTTGCAGCCGTGACCAAGCCAATCTTTCCACTGGCGCCGTCCATCGGCTGGCTGATCGCGGCGCGCTTCATCGACCGTGTAGGCAAGGGCATTCGCGGCGCGCCGCGCGATGCGCTGGTCGCAGATCTGGCGCCGGAAGGGCAGCGGGGAGCGGCTTTCGGTCTGCGCCAGTCACTCGACACGCTGGGAGCATTTATCGGCCCGCTGGCTGCGATTGGCCTGATGTGGGTTTTCTCCAACGATTTCCGGTCAGTTTTTTGGGTTGCGGTGGTTCCGGCCTTTCTCGCGCTCGGTCTGATCCTGTTCGCGGTGAAAGAACCTCCACGGCCAGAAGGACTGCGCAAGGTCAGGAATCCGCTAGCGCGCGCCGAGTTGCGGCTTCTGGGCAGCACCTACTGGGCTGTCGTGGCGATCGCCACGGTGTTCACATTGGCTCGATTCAGCGAGGCTTTCCTGATCCTTCGAGCGCAGGAGGTCGGACTTTCGCTCATGCTGGTACCGCTGGTCCTTGTGGGAATGAACGCGGTCTATGCGCTATCAGCGTGGCCTGCAGGAGTGCTTTCCGACAGGATGAGCCGCCCTGTGCTTCTGATGGCGGGCCTCGCGCTGTTGATTGCAGCCGATCTGGTGTTGGCTCTGGCCCCGGGATACTTCGGCCTCGGGATGGGCATTGCCCTTTGGGGACTCCACATGGGTCTGACCCAGGGTCTGCTATCGGCACTGGTCGCCGAAGCGGTGCCGCCGGAACTGCGGGGCACGGCCTTCGGCATGTTCAATTTGATCACGGGTGGCGCGCTGCTCTTGGCGAGCGTCATTGCGGGCGGGCTCTGGCAGGGCATTGGATCCCAGGCGACCTTTCTGGCCGGGGCGGCGTTTGCCCTCATCGCTGCGCTCGGCCTGATTCCGCTGCGCCATAAGCTCGCCTGACATGTGGAGTGTGGAAAGTAACGAACGACAGGCCCCCTCGGTCGGGTCTGCTTTCCGTCGCTTCCTCTCCCTCGGAGAGCGATCGGCCGAAGCGGGCGTGACCGGAATGGCGCGCAGGTGAAAGCCGCCGCCTTTGCTGAACTGCCGTGATGAAGGCGGCGCTCACGCGCCGCCGAACCTCCAGACCGGGATGCCAAGCTTCCTGGCCTTGTCGGCGAGATTGTCCTGGATGCCAGTGCCGGGGAAGACGATGACCCCAATCGGCAACACGCCCAGCATCTGATCGTTGCGCTTGAACGGGGCGGAGCGGCCGTGCCTGGTCCAGTCGGGGGCAAAACCGATCTGCGCGACACCGCGGTGGTCGGCCCAGCGGGCGGCGATCTTCTCGGCCCCTTTCGGAGATTTGCCGTGCATCAGCACCATGTCGGGATGCTTCGCGCGGACCTGGTCGAGCTTGGACCAGATCAGTTGATGGTCGTTGAAGTCGAGCCCGCCGGTCAGCGCGATCTTCGGTCCGGCGGGCAGCAGCACCTCGCGATCGGCGCGTTTGCGCGCGGCGATGAAGTCGCGGCTGTCGATCATCGCAGAGGTGAGCTGGCGATGGTTGACGCGTGAGCCGTGGCGGGGAGACCAGTTCGAGCCGGTCGTCTTCCGGTAGAGGTCGGCGCCGGTGTCGCGGAGGAGTTCGAGGGCGTCGCGGCGTTCGATGAGCCGCTGTCCTGTGGCGATCAGCGCTTCGAGCTGCACGGCCTTCACCTCGGAGCCATCCTGTTCGCGCTGCCCCTGCTTCTGCGCCTGCTCGTTGTCGTCGAGTGTGCGTTCGACCCGTTCGACGGCGCGGTGGAAGGTGTTGACCGTTGACCACAGCAGGTCGTCGAGATCTGCGTCGAGGCCGGTATCGGCCATGGTGGCGATCAGCGCGTCGAAGATGTCGGCGACGGCGCCGGCGATCACGCGATCTTCCGGGATTGGTCGAGGATCGGGTTCATCGTCGCGGGGATGGAAGCCGTGGAGCTGAAGCTCGGTCAGAACGTGGTCGGTGGGAGAAGAGATGTGGTCGGGCTCAAATTCGTCATGCTCGCTCATGGGAAGCTCCGTTCGCTGGACCGCGACCGCCGCGGCCTTCATGGCGACGAAGCCGTCGGACGGGCTGGACTGGCACCCGGAGCGAAGCGAGGGGCCGCAGCGTGAGCGAAGGACCGCAGTGGCCGGCTATTTTGTCTCGCGATGGAAAGGCCCGAGCCGGGGTCCCCGCGCGGCTTCACCGCGTGGGGTGGAACGGGCCGCCGGAAAATAGTTGGCCACAAGGTTGCCTGGATGGACCGTCTGATGGCCGATCGCCCTTTGGAAGGCCGGGGCGCGGTCCTCTGGCGAAACGGTCATCCCGGATGCGGGCGTTGATCGAAGTGCTCGACCGGCAGCCGCCTGCCTCCATCCCGGTTAAGCTGCGTGCTCCATGAATCGTGCGACGTCCGGGGGCGCGATCTGGACACGGATGGCCGCCTGGAGCGCTGCGATTCCCAGCAGCCGGAGGTCTTCATTGAAGTCGCCAAGCTTCGGAGACAGGATGACCGCCTCGATGCCCGCTTCCTCCGCGCGGGTCATCAAGGTCGTCACCGCCGCATCGCCGGCAGGATCGTCATCACGCGCGACATACAGCCGGTGCAGGGTGTCGGGGAACTGGATGGCGGCAAGATGTGCCGCCGACAGCGCGGCCGCCATCGGCATGGTCGGCAGGACGCAGCGCAGCGACAGCATGGTCTCGACGCCTTCGCCGGCCGCCATCACCGAGCCCGGTAGTCCGAAGCGCACGGCAGACCCCAGGAGATTGCCCATCGCCCGTCTCGGTGTGTCGACTGGCGCCTTGCCTAAGGTCGCTTCGTTAAAGCCGTCGGGGTCCAGCCAGGTGCGGTGTGCGCCGGTGATCTCGCCATTGAGATCCGTGACGGCGGCGATGATCGCCGGCCAGATCTCGGTCAGGGAATGCTCATCGGGGCGGAAGAAGCAGCGGGGATGAAAGCGCAGCGATCCGGTTTCGTGCAAAGACGTAATGCCGCGTGCGCGCAGATACGTCTCGGCGAGTGTACGACTGATTGGCTGTGCCATCGCGAAGAGACGCCTCGCGGCTTCTGGCGAACCTATTGGCGCCAAGGACGTCTTAGCCCGCCGCGACTCTCGTGCGGGCTCTGGATGCGGGAGGCTCAAGAAGCGCCGCGCCTCATCGGCGACCTGCTTGAAGTCGGGAAGGCCGCAGGTTTCGCGAATGACATCGAGCAGATCGCCATGCTCGCCAGTGGCGGCGTCGGTCCACTTGCCGGCGGCGCCCTTACCCGTCTGCGGCCCCTTGAGCCGCACGAACATTGAGCGGCCCGGCGTGTTGCGAACGTCGCCTACCAGCCAGTAGCCTCCCTGTTTTGTGCCGTTGGACAAATAGTGCCGGCACACGGCTTCGGCTTGGCTGGCCAGGTGGGCCGCAAGATCGGATGCGTCCAAGTTGGCCATCACGCGGCCTCCCGTTCAGAGATCCGCGTGACCGGATAGCGCTCCATCACCTTGGCAAGGACGGCCACACCGGTCGCGTCGGTGGGAACGAACATTCGGAGCTTCCAGGAGATGATCTCGTGGAACAGGCCGTAGGCCCGAAGCCGGTCGCGCATCGTGTCGGAGAAGCCTGATAGCTCGATGCGGTGCACGCCCATGACCCGCGCGCGATGAAGCTGGAGGCCCTCAGTGAGATCGAGGACGGTGCTGCCTGCCGCCAAGGCTGCAAAGGCGTCGGCAGCCGTCAGCGTGGACGCTCCGATCGCGAGCGCGTTGGCCGCCCAAGCTGGAGACACGCGTCGCCCGATGATGCGTTCGCCATCGTCCGCCTGAAGGCGATAGACACGCGTGCACTCATCCGGGAGACGCTTCCAGATCGGGAGCAGGAGCCCGGCGACGACATGGATTGTGCTGTCGGTGAACTCGGGGATCTGCCCCAGTTCGCGCTGCCACGCCGCCGCGAAGACCTCGCGATCGACCGCCCGCCAATGGCTTTCCGCCATCGACGCCAGCGATGCATGGTGATGTTCCATCGGCCGGAGCAAGCGCACCCGGCGTTCGATTTCGCCATCATCCAGCATGATGCTCGGGGCAGGCACCTGAACCGCCGCCCGCGCGGATCGCTCGTTGATCAGCAGAGCTGCACGTGGATCGGCGAGAAGCTCGAAGGCTTGGTCGAGCGACAGGGGCCGGTTCCGCTCGCGCTGGGTGATCGTCAGCAAGCGGGTTTCCGCGCCAGTGGCGGGATGCGTGTAGATGGTGTGCCGGTCGGTGACGATGAAGCTTTCGGCCTTCAGAGTTTCCAGCCCGATGTCATAGGTGCCGCTGGCCAGTGCTCCGGCAATTCGGGCATTCAGAAGCTGCTCGAAGGCGGTGAACAATATGCCCTGCAGGTCGATCGTCAGCGCCAGCAAGCGATTGAGAAAGGTCGTGATCGGCGGTAGCTCGTCGCGGATGCCCGTGTCGTCCATCAGGCTGAGGCCAGTGGCGCTCTCGAAGAGCTGGAGCGGGCAGCCATCGACCTTGCCGCGGACGATCAGCAGGTAAAGTTGGCGCAGCGCGTCGCGCGCGTGGGGGCTTTCGAGATTGTCCTCGGGTCTGAAGAGGCCCTGTCCGCCGGTCTGGCGCTGGCCGCGGGTGATTGCCCCGAGCGTGTCGAGCCGGCGGGCGATGGTCGACAGGAAGCGCTTCTCGGCCTTCACGTCAGTTGCGATCGGGCGAAACAAGGGCGGCTGCGCCTGGTTGGTGCGGTTGGTGCGACCAAGGCCCTGAATGGCGGCGTCGGCTTTCCAGCCCGGCTCGAGGAGATAGTGGACGCGAAGGCGCTGGTTACGTGCCGCGAGGTCGGCGTGATAGCTACGCCCGGTGCCGCCAGCATCACTGAACACGAGGATGCGCTTGGCATCATCCATGAAGGCGGCGGTCTCGGCGAGGTTGGCGGAGCTCGGGCGGTTCTCGACCATAAGCCGATCACCTTTGCGGATGATGCGCCGCGATCGCCCGGTCACCTCGGCAACCAAGTCTACTCCGAAGCGCTGGACGATCTGATCGAGCGCGCCAGGCACCGGCGGCAGGCTTGCGAGTTTCTCGATCAGCCGGTCACGCCGGGCGGCCGCTTCACGGCTTTCGACGGGCTGGCCGTCGCGGGTGACAGGTCGCGAAGAGAGATTGCCATCCGCGTCGGTGAACGGCTCGTAGAGCTGCACCGGGAAGGAGTGTTGAAGGTAAGACAGCACATATTCGCGCGGGGTGATGTCGACGCGCACGTCGTTCCATTCCTCGGTCGGCACCTCGGCCAGTCGCCGCTCCATCAGTGCCTCGCCGGTGGAGACGATCTGGACGACAGCCGCGTGCCCGTCATCGAGATCACGCTGGATCGAGCGGATTAGCGTTGGGGTCTTCATCGAGGTCAGCAGGTGCCCGAAGAAGCGCTGCTTGGTGCTTTCGAAGGCCGAACGGGCGGCAGATTTGGCGCGCGGGTTGAGCGTGCCGGTCTCGCTGGTGATGTTCGCGGCGCGCATCGCGGCATCGAGGTTGTTGTGGATGATCGAGAACGCGCCAGCATAGGCGTCATAGATGCGGCGTTGCTCATCGGTCAGTGCGTGCTCGATCAGCTCGTACTCGACGCCGTCATACGACAGGGACCTGGCGGTATAGAGGCCGAGGGCACGAAGATCGCGGGCCAGCACCTCCATCGCCGCGACGCCGCCGGCCTCGATGGCTGCGACGAATTCGGCCCTGGTGGCGAACGGGAAATCCTCCCCGCCCCACAGGCCGAGACGCTGGGCATAGGCGAGATTGTGGACGGTGGTGGCGCCTGTCGCCGAGACGTAGACGATTCGAGCGCCGGGGAGGGCGTGCTGGAGCCGCAAGCCGGCACGGCCCTGCTGCGACGGAGCGACATCGCCTCGTTCTCCCTTTCCGCCGCCGGCGTTCTGCATGGCATGGCTCTCGTCGAAGATGATCACCCCGTCGAAATCGGAGCCCAACCAATCGACGATCTGGCGGACGCGCGAAACCTTGTCGGCCTTCTCATCGGACCGCAGCGTGGCATAGGTGGTGAATAGGACGCCTTCCGGCAGTGTGATCGGCCGTCCCTGCGGGAAGCGGGAGAGCGGCGTCACCAGCAGGCGCTCCATGCCCAGGGCCGACCAGTCGCGCTGCGCGTCCTCGATCAGCTTGTCCGACTTCGAGATCCAGACGGCCTTGCGCCGACCGTGCAGCCAGTTGTCGAGGATGACGGCGGCGGACTGGCGCCCCTTGCCCGCGCCCGTGCCGTCGCCGAGCATGAAACCGCGCCGGAAGCGGACGGCGGATGCCGCCTCGTCAGGTGCGGCAGAGACGACATCGAACGTCGCGTCGACAGTCCAGGCGCCGCTGAGGAAGCCCGTGTGCGCCTCGCCGGCATAGATCACGGTTTCGAGCTGCGCGTCCGACAGCACGCCCTCGGTGATGAGCCGTTCGGGCAGGCGTGGACGATAGCTTGGCTTGGGCGGCGCGACCGACGCCATGGCCGCGGATTGCACGAGCTTGGTCGGATGGGCCTGAGAGCCGGGAATATGGATCGTCTGAAGTCCATATTCTTCGTAGATGGCGTCGGTCAGCCGACCGCCCTCGGCCGGCTTCCAGTCAAGGGTCTCATAGGCGAGGTCCAGGTAAACCGGCTCCTCGAGTGATGACCTTTGCGGCGCGTTCTCGGTGCTGCGCGCAATCGGACAGGCAACCTGCTTCGGCGCCATCGCCGACGGTGCCGGCAGGGCGACCGAACCCGCCAGTGTGAGCCGAGGGGGAACGTGTTGCGTGACCCAGCCCATAAGCGTCTGCGTGTCGGGTGCTTTGCCCTGTGCTGCCGGTAACCGGGCCGGATCGTCTGCTCGCAGCTTGTCGAAGACGGTGAGCCGCGTCTCGATGGTTGTGCCGTGCTTGGCGTAGACGGCGCCGTCGATGCTCGCGGTGAATACGACGCGCCCGCGCTCCTGCAGTCGGATGAACGCGTCGCGCCAGGCGGGATGCTCCGGGCTGACATTGGCGCCGGTGATGGCCACCAAGCGCCCGCCCTCGGCGAGGCGGGCGAGCGCGGATGCGATGTGTCGCAGAGCTGCGTCGGCCATGCGACCGGAGACGTTCGCCATCGCCGAGAATGGCGGGTTCATCAGCACGACCGACGGGACCATGGCCGGGTGCAGATGATCGTCGATCTGCGCTGCGTCGAAGCGCGTGACTGCGACCGCCGGGAAGAGGGAGGACAGGAGGCTGGCGCGGGTTTCCGCCAGTTCGTTGAGGACCAAAGTAGCGCCCGCAATCTCGGACAGAATGGCGAGCAAACCGGTCCCGGCGGAAGGCTCGAGCACATGGTCGGCAGGTGTGATGCCGGCCGCGCGCGACGCGATGAATCCGAGCGGGATCGGCGTCGAGAATTGCTGGAACGTCTCGCTTTCGAGGGAGCGGCGGGTGTGCGTGGGAAGCAGACCGGCGACTTTTGCGACCAGCGGCAGGGCAGCGGCCGGAGAGCCGGCTTTGTGCAAAAGCGCTTTGCCGTATTTGCGGAGGAAGAGAACGGTCGCTGCCTCGCAGGCGTCGTAGGCCAGTTTCCAGTCCCAGGCTCCGGCAGCGTCGCTCGCGTTGAAGCTCGCTTCCATCGCGTCACGAAGCAGGGTGGCGTCGACACGTCGGCCGGCTTCGAGATGGACGAGGATGGATCGGGCGGCATCGAGCAGGGCCGCCATTCGGTCGACGCGTGGCAGATGAGACGCCGGCCTATGTTCTTGCGCGCATGGTGCGGAACGATCGTGCATGTGGAAGACCTCGAGGAGAGCGGGAACAGGGCGAGCCCTCGGCCGCTCTCTCTCGACCGTCCGGGCTCAAACCCGTCCCGGCCCCCTCTGCCTCTCGACGTGCCAGCGGCAGGCTGAATCAGCCGAAGCGCCGGCCCGCTTCGGTGAAGGTGTAGCCGTTCGCCGCAATCGCCTCGTCGACCACCTCGTCCGAGGTCAGATGCTCATATTCCCGTTCGAGCTGGCGGTAGAGCCAGCGGGCCAGATCGCGGAGCGCTTCCGAGACGGCATCTTCTGCATCGGCGGTCATGTCCTGACCTACGGGACTGTCGCGATCGACCATGATGGCCATGCAATGCTCGTGATAGTAGCGCCCCCGGTGGGTCATCGTGGCTCGGAGCTGGTAGAAGTTGCGCCGCTGAACGGCCTGGAGGGCATCGGCGATTCGGTGAAGCGCGGTATCCGTCGGTGCATAGGCCCGGATGACCTCGGCCCAGGATCCGATGTAGTCGGCGTGGCGGACGGTCGGGGCGATGCCGAGGGCGGCGCAGCAGAAGGCCGAGGCGATCTCGGCAACCAGTTCCTCGAACGCGTATTTCTTGGAGCCGAAAGATCCTGTGAGATCGCGTCCCAGCCGATGGGCCGCGCCGCTGGCATGGGCGCATTCATGTAGCGCCGTGCGATGCCAGTTGATGGGCTCGAAGAAGGCTTGGGGCGGCGGCACCATCACATAGTCAGGTGCCGGCGCGTAGTAGGCCCGGTCGCCGCCGATGCGAAAGTCGATCCCGCTCGCCCGGATCAGCGCGTCGACCGTGGGCTCGATCAGCCCAAGTTCGGGCGCCGGCACGGCGGCAACGAGGTCCTCAGGCAGGCCGGCACACTGAGCGACGTTGAAGACCGTGAAGCGCTTCAGGAACGGGATCGCCTGTGCCTCGTCGCCGGTCTCTCGCGCACGACGGCGTTCATCGTCCGGCACGAAGCGGTCGGCATAGACGACGGTGGTGCCGCGCTCGCCCTTCCGGACATTGCCGCCAAGCGACAGGGCCTGGCGGAAGGTCAGCCAGCCTTGGCTCGGGAAGCCGTGCGAGATCACCGCGCCCCAGAGGATCAGCACATTGATCCCCGAGTAGCCGCGCCCGGTTGCGGCGTTGGTCGGCATGGCGAGCGGCGCCTTGGCCGCGGCCGTCCCCCAGGGCTGGACCCAGGGCAACCGTCCGGCCTCCAGTTCGGCCAGGATCTTGCCGGTGATTTCGTCATACAGGCTCGTCCGGTCGGCGCTCGGCCGGCCGCGTGGATCACGTTTCGACATCGCGGGTCTCCGCGACGGGCGCCGGAAGCCTCTCTCCCAGCCTTCAACCCGTCACGGCACAGCCGGCCTGCACTCTCACTCTCGGGGGCGTTGCGGGGCAGGCTGTGCTAAAACGCCAACCGCCGGGCACCGTCGCCAATTGATGTGGACGCAGCGAAGCGATCACGCCCTGTAAACCCAAGCTTTTCATCAGCCGCGCCACGGTGCAGCGGGCCACGTGGTGGCCCTCGCGAAGCAGTTGGCGCCAGACTTTGCGCACGCCGTAGACGCCGAAATTCTCGTCGAACACCCGCTCAATGAGTGGCATCAGGGCGGCATCCCGTCGGGCTCTTGCCGAGCATCTTGTCGGGTCGATCCGCTGGGCCGCATGCGCGTGGTAGGTGGATGGCGCGATCGGCAAAACCTCGCAGATCGGCTCGACGCCATGGACACCTCAGTGATCGTCGATGAAGGTGATCATCGCTTGAACCGGCGGTCGAGCTCCGCCTGCGCAAAATACGCGCTCGCCTTGCGCAGGATCTCGTTGGCCTGCCGCAGCTCCCGGTTCTCCCGCTCCAGAGACTTCACCCTGGCGGCCATCTCTGTCGTCGGGCCAGGGCGGCGACCAGTGTCACGCTCGGCCTTTTTCACCCATTCGTTCAGCGTCTGCGCCGTGCGGCCGATCTTGGCCGCAATCGACAGGATCGTCGCCCATCGGGACGGATGCTGAGCCTCGTGCTCGAGCACCATTCGCACAGCGCGGTCCCGAACCTCAGGTGAGAACTTGTTCGTCGTCTTGCTCGCCATCGCTCCAGCCTCTCAGGAGTTGGAGCCTCCGACAAACCCGGGGCGGTTCACCAGACCGATGGCGATTGGTTCGAAGTTCGGCCAGAGAAGTGCGAGGCCCATCATCAGCGTCGCGAGGCCCATGATGATAAGCGTGAGACGTGCCGGTGAACGCTTGGTCGCGTAACTCTGGTAGGCAATCCATAGCCAGCCCGCGACTACGGCTAGGACCGCGATCGGCGTCAGCCAGCTATAGGCGTTGGCAAACCACGAGAGGAGGCCTCCGACCGAGCCGAGCATTACGGCCGGCAGCGCGAACGGCAGGACGCAACAGACTCCACATGCCAGCGCCGTGGTCGAAGCGGTGACGGCGACCGCGCCAGCGGCGCGATTTCCAGATGCGCGTGTCTCGGACTTCATGCCCCGCACCCTGCGCGGCAACCGCACGCCGCAACGGCGGCGTCGGGCTTGCGATCGCCCCGTTGCGAGAACGGTTCGAACTGGGTCTCCGCCGCCTCACGAGCGCCCTCGGGTGCGGTGATCAAAACAATGACGGCATCGGCCCGCTCAACGACGTCGAAATCCTGAAATGCGCAACAAGTCCGATCGCCAGCCACCATCCGCTGCACATCGTCGATTGCGGAAGGATCGTAAGAGAGCGTGAGCTTGAGGTCGTCTCGATGCGACGCTTGCAGCGCGCGGCGATTGAGATCGGCGATCCAATCCAGCCTCTCCTTGAAGCTAGCCGTATCTAAGGTGCAGGCGATGGGGGCTATTTCGTCGGTGTCGGGCACGGTTGTCTCCTGCGCCGCCGGTCACGATTGGCGGTGGCGGAAACCATCTGTGCAAGTTAAAGCTACTTGAAGTTCAAGCCCTTTCTCACGAGGCTTATATGTCCGGATACAAGATTGGCGCTCTTGCCGAGCGCACCCACACGAATACACCGACCATTCGGTACTATGAGCAGATCGGCTTGCTGCGACGTCCTAACCGTCAGGAAGGAAATCAGAGGCGATACAGCGATGAAGATGTCGGGCGGCTGACGTTCATCCGCCGCTGTCGGGAGTTCGGATTCTCGATCGAACAGGTCCGAACGCTCGCATCGCTCGTTCAGGACCGGTCGCGTTCGTGCATGGAAGCCCGCGACATCGCACAAACCCACCTCGCGGACGTTCGTGCGAAGCTGCGTGAACTCAAGGCGCTGGAGAAAAGCATCGCCGCGTTCGTGGCCACTTGTGACGAAAAGTGCGTCGGCGGACCAGGCCCGGACTGCGTTATCCTCGACGATCTGTCCTTGGCCAGCCCCGCCGGAACCCGTTCGTGCTGCGGCACCGCGGCCGAGACGGGCCGCGCATGACGATCGGCGAGCTACGCGACCGGCTGGAGAGTCGGCAGATTCTTATTTACTTCGCCGCGGTCGGAATCGCCGCGATCGTCGCAATGCTGATCAACGGCACGGAACGGTTGGAACCGGCGATCAACCCGGCGCTGGCCTTGATGTTGTTCGTCACCTTCCTGCAGGTGCCGATCGCCTCGCTCCGGAAGGCGTTTCGCAACGGACGCTTCTTCGTCGCGCTGCTGTCCGTGAACTTTATCGCCGTGCCCGTTCTGGTCGCGGTCATCCTCCAGTTTGCGCCGCCTGACCCGCTTATCCGCCTGGGCGTGCTGCTGGTGCTGTTGTGCCCCTGCATCGACTATGTCGTCACCTTCTCGCATCTCGGACGTGCTGATGCGCGTTTGTTGCTGGCGGCGACCCCCGTGCTGCTGATCGCGCAGATGCTGTTGCTGCCGCTTTGGCTCGGCTTGTTGCTGGGCACGGACGCTGCCCGGCTCGTCCATGCAGAGCCATTCCTACACGCCTTCGTTTGGCTGATCGCCATCCCGTTGGCCCTGGCGGTGCTATGCCAGCTCTGGGCCAGCCGTAGTCCTGCCGGCGCTCGCGCAACCGAAATTCTCGGCATCCTTCCCGTGCCAGCGACGGCGGCCGTACTATTCATCGTGATTGCCGCCGTCGTGCCGCAACTCGGCCCAGCGTTAACAGCGGTCATCGGGGTGGCGCCGCTCTACATCGTGTTCGCCATAATCGCGCCTTTGGTAGGCTGGACCGTGGCTCGTGTTAGCCGGCTCGACGCGGCGGCCGGGCGGGCGGTGGCGTTCAGTGGAGCCACGCGCAATTCCCTAGTGGTGCTGCCGTTGGCGCTTGCGGTGCCCGGCGCGATCCCTCTGCTACCTGCCGTGATCGTCACCCAGACGCTGGTCGAGCTGGTCGCCTCGCTCGTCTACATCCGCCTGATGCCGCGCCTTGGCGCGAGAGATACAGATGATGACCACAGTGTCGGTTAAAGGAGCAGGGAGGCGCCGATTGGCGGCTGCGTTCGGCGGCGGCGGCCTGATCGGAGCCTTGGGCGGTCTGATAGGTCTTGGCGGCGCGGAGTTCCGCCTTCCGCTCCTCATTGGTCTCTTCGCCTTTGGGCCGCTCGAGGCGGTGATCATGAATAAGGCGATGAGCTTGGTCGTGGTCGCCAGTGCGCTACCTTTTCGGCTGGTGGCGGTGCCGTTCTCGGAACTCACGACCCACTGGTCGGTAATCGCCAATCTCTTGGCGGGAAGCCTGGCTGGCGCGTGGTTCGGCGCAGGATGGGCGACGCGCTTACGGTCGGAGACGCTCTATCGCATCATCGCCGTCCTGCTGGTCGCGATCGCCGTTGTGCTGCTGGTCGGACACGATACGACCAGCAGAGGGGAAGCGTTGTTGACGGGACCGCTCCAGATCGCCGTTGGTGTCGGCGCCGGCTTCCTCATCGGGGTCGTGGCCTCACTGCTCGGCGTCGCGGGCGGCGAACTGCTGATCCCTACCATTGTCCTGCTCTTTGGTGCCGATATCAAACTCGCCGGAAGCCTGTCGCTGGCGGTCAGCCTCCCTACCATGATCATCGGGTTCACCCGCTATAGCCGAGACAGCAGCTTCGCCGTGCTCGGTCGCAATCGCCTGTTCCTCATCGTTATGGCCGCGGGGTCCGTCGCAGGTAGTTTCATCGGCGCGAGCCTGCTGGGCATCGTACCCAACGCGGTCCTGCTTCCGATCCTGGCCGGGATTCTGCTCATCAGCTCCATCAAGGTCTGGCGGCACCGCTGACGCTCCGCGTCAGCGCCGGTTTTCGCACAGCCTGGGGGGGCCGCAGAAGGGGTCGGCTGAGAAATAGCTCAGCCGTGGGGGAAGGCTTTCCCCTCGGTTCCCATATCACGCCGCTGACAATACCAATCGGCGGGGTGTTGACTACAAATCTGCCGATCCTTCGGAGGGCCTCAGGATCGCCGCTCTTGAAGAAAATGTGGTTTCCGAAGCGCCGGCCCAATGACGCGAGAGGGGTTTCAGACGTGCATCACCGCGTTCATGAAGCAGCCGAAGGCGGCATGGCGCGGAAATCGGTGGATAATGTGTGATTGTCGACAGCCGCTTCTGCTCGGCTATCGTCCTGACTTATCAGAAAGCTCGGGCTCGAGGCGGATTTGCAAGTCGCTGAGCATACTGGCTTCCATGCCCTCGCCCGCCAGATTTTGCAGGTAGTCAAGTAGATCATCCTGGCGTGGCTGTCCGAATGCCAGACGATAAACGGTGAGACTGCGTTTCAGCCAGGCGAGACGCGCAATCTCCCGACTGAACGGCAACATCGGCACTCGCCGTTCGATTCGCACGGAACCTTCGTAGATCCAGTATGGGATGATATCGCTGTCGATAGGCGCTTCAGATCGCGCGCGTTCAAACATCAGCTTCCACGGATCGTCAGGAGCTTTCCCACTTCCCCGGACCACAGCAGCTTGGCGCTCGGCGAGGTTGAGGCGCACCGCGTGGCCTTTGAAGCGGTGTACGCGGCCTTCGCGCTGTTCGAGGTCCACCGGGTTGCCCGGCAGGTTCCAGTGATAGACGCGATAGCAGTAGGGATGGAAATCCAGCCCTTCCTGGCCGACCGACGTGGTGGCGAGAACGAACGGCCGGAACGGTGAGTTGAACGCATCGCGCACGCCTCCGAGCCGCGCGACGGCGCCGTCTTCGTCCTTGTAGTCGGCGAGCCGCATCGCGAAGCGTCCGCGCATCTGGAATTTGCTGATGGCGAGGGCCTCTCCATCGACATGCACGTCATCGACGTCGATCTGTGACGGGCGGATTGCCAGGGCCTGGGCCATGGCGCGAGCGACACCGATTGCGCGCTCATCGGCCGGACGGGCGCCAAGACCTTCGGCGTCGACGAGGTAGTGGGCGTATTCGTCAAGGACGGCCTGAAGATTGTGCTGGGCGCAATAGACCAAAACGCGGCGCCAGTAGTGATCGTCGGTATCCCGCCGCAGCAGGGCGACCGCGTCGTGCTGATTGAACAGCGTGCGGAACGACCAGGCGACTTCGGCGGCGGCGCTGAGCATGCGCGGGTCGTCCCAAGCCAACTCGGGAGCGATCCGTTTGAGAGCGCGAAGCGCGCAGATGGCCGGACTGCCGAGCGCGACGTCAACCAGCAGGTCCGATAGATCAGCGGACGTAGCGCCAATGTCGCGCGTCTTCACCGCTGTCGCCAGTTCGGCGACATGATCGTGGAAGGCGTCTTCGCGCGCCAGCGCGCGCATGCCGTGGGGCATCTCCAGCCACGCGCGGGACCGCACGCCCAGCAGGTCATCGATCACGGCAGGGGCGGCCCACTCGGCGCTGTTCGCGTCTTGATGCGATACCGCTCCCTCCTGCAAAGCACCGATGGCTGGCTTGAGGCGGTCGCCGACAGCGGCGCGCATTCCCTCCAGCGATAAGGCGGTCTCGGTTTCGCTGAACACTGCCAGCGGATCGGCCAGTTCGGCCAGAGATGGCGAAGGATAGATCAGCAGCAGCGCGCGCAGACCCGCGAGCCGACCGTGATCCTGCCGAAACTGCAAGGGGCGCAGGCGATGCTGCTCGAAATAGCGTCGGCCGGATTCGCCGACGCCCATTCGCCGTTCGGCTTCGTAGGACAGGAGGGCTGCGACCGCGTCGGGCACCATGGACCAGGACGAAAAAATCAGCGCCTTGGTCAGCGGCGCCCCGGATCTCGGGTCGCCGTAGTAGGGCATAGCGGCAGGCAGCCAGAGATTTTGTTCGAGGTGCTGGCCGAAGATGTCGTCCATGATCGCGCGCATGCGGCCATTGGCAGGGGCCAGCGGCGCGTAGGCGTCGATGGCGTCGTGATCGAGCATGGCCGGTCGAGCCGCCTGGATTGCGGTGCGGAGCGCGGCCGAAGGAGCGTTGGCCTGGTCTTCCAGCAGCCGTTTCAGGCTGTAGTGGCGCATGAAGTTCAGCAGGTAGGGCGAGGATTTCCAGTATTCGATGATCTCGGGGGCATCGAGCGTGCGCGCCACCTGGGAAACGGCCGATGCCTGCGCGAGGTCGGCGGGCGCGACCGAGACTGTGACGGCGGGCTCGCTCATCATGGAGTCGCGCTCGACCGTGGACGCGACCCGTTCGGTTCGCGCGATCACCCGGCGCAGGCGCCGTTCGATGGTCTGGCGGGTCTCGACCGCTGAGGCGTGTGACTGCGGCAGGGCATGCAGGAGACCACGGAAGGCGCGCATTTCTCGCGCCAGCGTGGCCGTCACCTCCGGCCCCTTTTCCCGGCCGTAGAGGAAACTCAGTGTCTCCAGGAAGTCCTGATAGTGATCGCCTTCGTCTGGCTCGTCGCCGGCGAGCGTGAGCATCCGATAGGGCGTGGCGGAGAGAAGCAGGGTGCGGGCGGCGTGCCCGTCGCCTCCTGAATAGTCGAACAGTTCGCGCGCGAGGATTGCCGCGTCGCTGTCGCCGTGCAGCAGATCCCGAAACCGCTGGAACTCGTCCATGATGATGAGGTCGGGTTGCAGCGCGTCCACGCAGGCATGGGACAGTTTGGCGCGGAGTCGGGCGACCAGGCTGTTGCGGGGTTGTGTCATTTCCGGGGGATAGGCGTCCCGGAGGCGCGGGAAGAGTTCGCAAACCCGTTCGAGTTCCTCGAAGAGGTCGCGATCCGCCTGCACGTCGCGGCGGAAGCGCTCGATGATGCGCTTGTCGACGCCTTCGAGGGTGAGATTGTCTACGGCGCGGTTCCAGCCGTCGATGCCGGCTGTGACCTGCAACAGGTTGTGCAGGCCCCGCGGGCGCGTCACGAGATCGCGCAGGAGATGGCACAGCAGAGCGCGTTCCTGGGTCACGCCCGTCGCGGAGCGCAGATCGAAGGTCGTGCCCGGCGTCAGGCTGATGAAGTTCACCTTGTTGGCGTCGAGGCCCACCTGGTCGCGCAGTTGCAGGGGAACGAGGGTCATGCGGGTTGGCAGGGCCAGCTCGCGCCGCCCAAGGACGTTCAAGCGGTTGAGGTTCTGGGCGGCGATCGCCTGGTTCGAGCAGATGTAGAGGATGTCGATCCGTTTGGTGGTGTCCCACAGGTGCTCGATCATGCGGGCAATGACCCCGCGCGCCACCATCGTTTTACCGAGGCCGACTTCGTCGGCGACCAGGAACTGGCGGACTGGATCGTCCTGGCCATAGAGCCGATCGAAGACATAATCGACGGTGCGCCGCTGAAATGCCTTGAGAGGAGCGAGCGCCGCATCGGCGCGGAACCGATTATTCGGCATGCGCGGCATCCTGGGTGGCGAGCGCAATTCGGAAGGTGTTCCAGAGCGCGCGGAACTCAGCCGGAATCGGATCGGTATCGACGCCGTCGCCGGCTTCTAGGCGCGCGATCAGCCGTTCGATGGCGCGGAGCTGGTCGCCGCCCCGGCAGAAGGCCCGAACCATCTCCTCGAGGATCGGCGCGTCATCGCTTGCCACGCGCCAGGCGCCCTGACCCGCACCGTCCTGCGCTGCAAGGGCGGCTGCGAAGGGATCGCCCAATTCGGAGAGGAGCAGACGGAGATAGCGGAAGAAGGCGTCCTTGCTGTCGATCACCCAGCGCAGGATGGCTGCGTGACGCTCGGCCGGCAGTCCCTCCATCATGAGCCCGGTGCTGAACAGGATCGAGACGTCTTCCGTCTCGTCCGTCAGGTGACAAGCGAGGAAGCGCGTGAGGTCGACCAATGGCATTGCGCCAAGGTCGGCGGGTTGTCCCTGCCGAAGCGGCTCCAGCACATCGCGTGCATGCCCTTCGCCCCGCGTGATCGGCCAAACACGCAAGACGCCGACCCCGGCAAGCGGAAGCGGTTCGGACGGGACCAGCCAGACCCGCCACACTGGCGAGCCATCGGCGGCGGGCTCGCCACGCTCGCAACAGAGCTTGAGGCCGCTGCGGCAAATCTCGCGCCGGGCCTGGTCCAAACGCGCCTCGGCGGCTCGTTGTGCGGCATCGGCGGCGCTCGTCTCGTCGCGGACGAACGGCCGCGTCAGCCGGCCGAATCCCTTGTCGCCAAGGATTTCCTCGACGCTTCCGACCCGCGACCGCTTGCCGGTCAGGGTCGTGAAGATCTCGACATTGCTGCCGGTCAGCAGCGCCGGCCGGGTGGCGTTTCCTGAGCCGACGGTGATCGCGGTGTCCCAGCCGCGCTCGGCGATGAACGCCTTGGCGTGGAGCCCTTGCAGGGCCGTCGCGTCCTCCTCTTCGCCATCTTCCGTGGCAGCCATCTCGTCGAGCACGGCCACGCGGGCAAAGCCATCCAACGTGACGCCGGGCACCTGAGCGAGTTCGTCGGATCGCCCGATGAAAATGGGCTTTTCGGCGCTGGCTAGGCCAGCGAGCATCGACAGGGTCTGATCGTCGCAGAACGGTGACACCACGCCCAGCCGAGCGCAGGGTTCCGGGCGCCATGGCTTGCCGCCGAGGCCGTTGACCGCGAAGGAGACACTCTGGAACGGCTCGGGCAGACTCCATTCGGCGCGCCGCATGTCTTCGGCCAGTTCATCGACGAGAGTCTTCGTTCCATCGGGAGCACCGGCGGTCGCGAGGTTCGGGAGCTGGCGAAGGAAGTCGGCGACCGGGCGGTTGACGGCTTTGGGCTGCTTGGTGATCACGCCGTCGAGGGTGGCGGCAATATCCCAGGAGCGGTCGCGCGTCAGGTTTCGGGAGAGGATGAGCAGGCGCAGGCGCGCCGGGTCTTCGGGCCGAAGCGGCGTGAAGCGTAGCGCCCACATCTTGGGATGGAAGGCCCCGCCTTGAGGGGCGGCGACCTCGACGATGATGCGTTCGAGCAACGAGCAAAGGCGAGAATGCGGCCGGGCGCTCGCCTGGATATGGCCGGCGTCGGTAAAGACGACGAGGCGGCCGGCGATGCGCTCGGCCCCTTCCAGCAGCGCCAGAGGGTGAGAGAGAATGTCGTCGCGGTTCTCGGCGGCGAAGAGCGCCAGACTGACCGGCACGGCGAGCGTGGTCTCGAAGTCGAGCGAGAAGGTCGTAGCGACCGCCGCGTCGAAGACGTAGCCCGCCGGTGGCTGAAGATTGGCACCGTAGAGCGTTCGCTGTTCGGGATCGAGGCTGCGCCTATTCAGCATGGGCGAGGTCCCGCAGATGGGATTTGGCTTGCGCCCAGCGGAAGCTGAGGCGGTCGGCGCCCGATGCGCCGGTCCAGCGGTCGCGGACAGCGTGATTGGCGTAGCGGGACTGGCTGGTCTTGAGCCGGCGTTCTCGCTCCTCGACGAGATGCCGCGCCGTGGGTGCTGATAGCACCTGCTCCGTCCCGGCAAGAACCAGCTCACGCCACTCGGTCACGAAGCGCTTGGCGGCCGGTCGGACGGCGTGCGCCGGGTGCTCCACGACGCTCCAGAAATCATCGAGCGACCACGCGCGGACGGCGCTAGCATCGAGTTCGTCGCTCCAGGCGTCAAGCCGACCGCGATAGTCGTCGATCCAGTCGTCGCGCTGGCGCAGTTCACTGAGCGCGAGGTTGTAGAGCAACGCTGCGCCGTGCATCACATGGGAGAAGATTTCCCCATGCTGGACGAGGCGGCGCGCGGCAGGTGGAAACGCCGACAGATGGGGATGCGTCCAGATATAGTCGCAGTCCGCGTCGATGCCTTCGCGCGCGAGCATCGTGAGTAGCGCGGTGGGCTGGCTGGCGACCAGGCGATCGATCAGGAATTGCGCCTCGTCCGAGGTCAGGCGGAATATGGCGCGTTCGAGCAGGTCGCCGGGCATCTGCGGCAAGGCCGGATTCCAGACGGCGGGCGCCTGCGAGCCGGCCAGGGCGTCTTCGCCGCCGGATACGCCGCGCGAACGGCCACGGCCCCGTAAGGTGACGAACAAGCTGTCGAGCGAGCCCGGAAAGACCCGGATGCCCCACGCGCCGAGCCCGGCCCAATAGACGGAACTCGGCAGCCGCTGGAGCCGCGGTCCCGCATCGCGGCCGATAATGCCGTTGGACTCGCCGCCGGCTTTCAAGGCGTCGGCAAGCCGGATTTCGGTGTCGCGCGCCTCCGCGCGGAGCTGTGCTTCGGGGACTTCGCGTTTCTCCAGCGCCCGATAGAGCCAGGGGATGAACAGCATGTATCGCAGGCGCGTCTGGATCGTGCTCGTACCCGGAAAGAGGTGATCGGCGATGGAATCGCGGATCGCCCCCAGCCCCAGCTCGTCGCGGGTCTCGCGCTCCTGAAATAGCGCCATGATGCGTTGCGCACGCTGCCGCTCAGCTTCATCGAAATCGATCCAGGCAAGAGACGACATGGGCTCAGGCTGCCTCGCTCTCGGTTGGCTTCGTCGGCAGGACGGGAATGACGGAGCCGGATGTCATCAGCACGATCAGGCCGCGCTCGGCACCGGTGATGTCGAGATAGGCTCGCACCTGCGCGCGATAGTGATCGAGTGTCCCCGGCGCCGGCGTCACATCGCTCTTCCAGTCCACAACGACGGCGGGGCGGCCCTCGGTCGTTAGGGTCAGAGCATCGGCGATCCCGGCCGTTGCGGTTTCCACGCCGCCGGCTGTTTGCGCGGAATAGACAGGGAGCTCGGCCAAGAGACCCGGTCGCAGGGCTGCGATGTCGGGCAGGGCCAGCGTCCGCATGACACATTCAGCTAGTTCATCAGGCGACAGCCCGGTCGCCGGGTCTGCGACCGGAGACAGGCCAAGGGCGCGGATAAGCTCGGCTGCCCGGTCGGTCAGGGCAGCCGCCGTCTCGGAAGTTTCGCCGGTCAGCACCTCTTCCATCAGCTTGTGGAGGATCAGCCCGCGTTCGCGGCCACCCTGTACGAAGGCTGCGGCTGCCAGTTCAGGAGGCTGTTCGTCGGTCGCCCCCGTCCAGAGCGCGGCTTCTTCTTCTCGCAACACGGTCCCGGCGGTGCTTTCATCGCGACTGGGCGCAAGCCAGGTCAACCGCGTCTGCGCGGCCGCGATGGCTTCGGCTTCGGCGGCGAAGCTGGCGCGCGTCTGCATGTTGCCCGCGCCTGCACCTCCGGCCGTGATGCCGGCAGGCAGGTGAGAGACGTCCAGGCCTGGCAGGCCGGCGAGCGACAGATCGACGAGACCGATCCAGGCCGATTTCGACGGCGTGACGTCGAGCCGGGGAAGGACGAGGAGTTCGCGAGCGCGGGTGGCCGCGACATACCAGAGCCGGATGCGTTCGCGGTCCAGCTCCTCCTTTTCCGCCTGACGCGCGGTTTCGTAGCCTTCGGGCGCGACGCCGAGGACCGGGCAATAGAAGGTCTCGCGCTGGCGGTCGATGACGGCGCTGTCGGGCGCCATGACGCTGGTCATGGTGTTGACCGGAATGACGATCGGCCATTCCAGCCCCTTGGCAGCGTGCATGGTGAAGAGCGCCACCGCTTCTTCCTGCGCGTCGGGCCGTCCCTCGACAGCACGGGCCTCGTCAGACCACGCAGCTGCCATCGCCTCGGCAAAGGCGCGCAGGCCGCGCACTGCGTAACCAGTCGACAGGCTGAGATAGAGATCGACATTGGCGAGTGCGCGCTCGGCCTGGCCGCGATGACGTTCAAGGAGGAGCGGACGGACGCGCATCACGTCCACGGCCTGCGAGAGCAGTGCATGCGGCGTCGTGCTGTTGCTGCGCCGGGAGAGCGATTGCAGCCGCTCAATGATCTCGCGCGCGAGCGGGTCGGCGATGAGGGCCGGATCGATGCTGAGATCCAGGCGCGGAATCCGATCCGGCTCTTCCTCCGAACGTGGAAGCGCCCAGATGATATCCAGCAATTCTTCTTCAGTAAGGCCGACCAGAGGCCCGCGCAGCAGCGCGCCGAGCGCCAGCGTGTCACGGCGATCAGCCAGAACACGGGTCAACGCGATCAGATCCTGGATCTCCTGGCGGCGGAACAGCCCCTTGCCGGCCTGCGTTGCCACGGGGATACCGCGACGCTCCAATGCCTCCTCGTAGCGCCACAGCTCTGCACCGGTCGGCGCCAGCAAGGCAATGTCGCCCGGTTGGCAGGGACGCTCCATGCCGCTGCGACGGTCAATGATGGGGTGGCTTTCGATCAGCCGGGCGCACAGCTCGGCGATGGCATCGGCCTCGGCATCGCGCTGCTGTTCGGCGCTGGCCTTGCCGCTTTCGTCAGCCACGGCGATATCGAGGGCCGCCACGCACAGGCCGTCGCGATCGTCATGGAACGGGTCGAGAGCGGTGAAGCCCGGCTGCCCATCGGACGAGAGGACGGCCTCGAAGCGCTCGTTGACGAAGGTGAGGATCGAGGCACAAGAGCGGAAGTTGGTAGAGATCGACAGGAGGCTGCCGGGGTCCTGGGCGCGGAAGGCGTCGCGCGCCTGCACATAGGCTCCGACATCCGCGCCCCGGAAGCGATAGATCGCCTGCTTGGGGTCGCCCACCAGGAAGAGCGCGCCCGGCCGGATGGTGAAGCGGGTCCAGTCGTCATCGCCATCTGCCGGTTCGCCGCACAGCCGCCAGAAGATTTCGGTTTGCAGGGGATCTGTGTCCTGGAACTCATCGACGAGGACATGGGCAAAACGCTGCCCCAGCGGCCGGCGCACGGCATCATGGTCGCGCAGCAAGTCGCGCGCCGCGAAAATCAGATCGTCAAAATCGAGCTGGGCGCTGGAGCGTTTGTGGTCGCGATAGCGTTGCAAGATCGGACGTGCTTCGTCGATTAGCGCCGCCAGGGCATGGCCGGCGGCGGCCTGCGCCAGCGCGAGCCAGGCATCGCAGCAGGCGGTGTAGTGGGACTCGGCGCCGTCGTTCAGCCGGTCGCCATCGGCCTTGGAGAGACCGGCCAGCTTGGCGGCAGCGGCCCATTTGCCCTTCTTGCGATAGGAGGCGAAGGCCCCGGCCTTGGTGCAAAGGTCGGGATGTGGCCGCAAGGTCAGGAGGCGGACGAGGCCCGCAGGCGCTGCGGGATCGGGACCGTTGGCCAAGGCGGTCGCCATCTCGGCCAGCCGCTCGACGATCGTCACCGTTTCCGGCTCGGCCGCCGTCGCACCATCCATGAAGCCTTTGAAATCCGCAGCGGCCAGTCGGAACGCCGTCAGGTGGCCGTCAAGCGGGGAGACGGGCGAGGCCGCGAGCGTGGGGCGGCGACGCAGGTTCTCGGCGATCTTATGGATGAGCGCCACGGTTTCGCCGGGGCTGTGCAGCACCATCTCGGCCAGTACGCCGCCCTGACTGCCAGACAGTCGTTCGCGCAGCCAGCCATCGACAATTTCAAGGAACGTGAGGTCGGCCTGATTTCGATCCATGACGCTTGCGCCGGGATCGATGTCGGCCTCCGCCGGGTAGGGTTTGATGAGGCGCTGACAAAAGCCATGGATTGTCGAGCAAGTGATTTCGTCGATCGCGGTGCTGGCGGCAGCGAGATTGTCGCTATGGGCCTGAGACAGCCCATCGGGCAGCGCCACGCGCAGTTCAGTCGCGATCGTGCCGGCCGAGAGATCGGCGACGAATTCGCGAACACGCGACAGCAGCTCGCTCGCGGCGAGTTCAGTGAAGGTGACGGCTGCGATGGAACGCGGCGCGACACCTTCGGCCAACATGGCGGCGATGCGGCCGGCCATGACGGCGGTCTTGCCCGAACCCGCTCCGGCCTCGACCAGGATCGAGCGATCATGGAGGCTGATCGCATCGCGGCGCGCGCCGTCGTCCTTCAGCACCTTGGACACGTTGCTCATCATTCCGCCTCCCAGACCCGAGCGACTTCGCCGAGCCGCTCCGTGGCTGCCGGCATTTTTCGTTTGCAATAGGTGGCGCTGGCGTTGGCCGGCAGGGCGAAGGCGAGTTCGTCATAGTCGCCGCCGGTGTCCGGGCCAGGCAGGGCTGCGCCGCCGGCGAGACTTGACCGTGCCGCACGCAGATAGCCGGTGATCTCCTCGAGTACGGCCTCGGCATCGTCGAGCTGGAGATCGATGGGCTCGCGCGGGTAAAGCAGCGAGGCGCTGATGGCGACATCGTCGCCGAGGAGCGCCTTTACCGCGAAGGCATAAAGACAGCGCTGGAGCTCGCGTCCGCCATTGAGGCGGATGTCGCCGCGTGGCGGCCGCCCGGTCTTGTAGTCCCGCACAAGCGCGCGCTTGCCGTCGCCCGAGATGTCGAGCCGGTCGATGTAGCCGGCGATCTTGAAGCCCGTGTCCGGAATTGTGACCGGCGCGCTTGTATCCCAAGGCGTTTTTGCGTCGGATTTTGGCTCCGAGCCGCCGAAGGGCACCTCTCCGTAGGACCGTGCGCCCGGCAGGACTTCATCTCCATATGAAAAGGCGCGGCCCGCCATAACGCGAGCGTCGTCGAGCGTGCGGCTCCAGATGACGGCCGGCGGAACCGGACGCTCGCTTTCCCAATCGGCGGCGACGGCTTGCGCGGCCCGCGCCACTGCGGCCTCAATGGTCTCGGCGTCGGCAGAGGCGAGACCGTCTCCGGTTTCGAGGTCGCGCAAGGCGCGGTCGAGAACCAAATGAACCAGATCGCCGATCCCGAGCGGGTCGAGCACGAGCGGTTCGGCACTGCTCTGCGGTTCGCGCCATCCGAATGCATAGACCCACACGAAACTCAGCGGATTGCGCAGCAGGCGGCGCAGTGAGCTGGCCGACTGGGTGCGTCCGAGGATAGCGAGAACGAGCGGATGATCTGCCCGCACGAGCCCGTCGTGGGGAGTAATCTCGGCCCGCCGCCAGTCGCGCCAGCAGCCCTGCGCACCGACCGCTTGCGGATCGGCTGCGAACTCTTGGGGCCGGGCCATGAGGCGGTCTGTTTCGCTGAAGGCATGCGCCGGCATCGCGTTGCGGCGCAGATAGGTTTCGTCGCCACGCCCGGCGAGCAGAGGGCTGCGACCCAGGAGACGCCCGTCGCTGTCGCGCCGGGCGCGCGACAGAACGACGGTGTCGGCCGTTGTGGCGAGGATCGTCTCGAAGTCGCGGCGGTCGGCGAGGTTGACCGGCAGCGGGTCGAGTACCGGAGTCGGGATGATATGGTCCGGGATCAGCCGGTCTTCGGCGATCCCCCGCGGCCAGCGCGAGGAATTTAGCCCGAGGAGCCGCACGAAGCGGCGGGGCGACGCCGCGAGCGCGCTGGCGGGCATCCAGGCAACGCAGACACATGCTTCCAGCCCGTCGTCCTGCTTCAGGGTTTCCAGGGTGGCGTCGATCGAGGCGGCGGGGCCGGCGAGCAGAGCCTTGCGCCAGATCGCGAGCGCGCGGCCCTTAAGAAAGGCTTCTCCGATCTCGCTGGCGGCCTCCGATCCTTTCACAAGGGTCTCGACCGCCGTGCGCAGCGCCGGAACATGGTCGGCGCCGTCGGGCCAGTCTTCCGGCGTCAGCCGGGCCAGCAGGCGGTTCCAGGCGCTCGGCGTCGAGAGCGGCGCATCTGTCGGCAGCACCCGCAGCCAGCCTTCGGGCAGGGTCTCGAAAGGCCCGCTGTCCCGGCAGAGCGCCGCGAGGCGGCGCAGCCGCGACTGCGACAGGCCGCGAACCACGATGTCAGCCAGCGCCGCAGCCGCTTGGCCCTCGCGGGTGGCGACGGTGCGGATGCCATGGACGAAGTGAAGGTCGATGTTGGCGTCGGCGCGCAGGGCCAGGAAATGATCGTCATAGTCGGCGGGCGAGGCGGTTGCGATGGCGATTTCCGAAGCCGGGACGCCCGAGGCGAGCAGGCTGCGCGCCCAGCGCATTGCCTCAATGGCCTCGTGATAGGCCGTCGCCGCGCTAGCTGCACCGATTCTCGGCGCATGCGCCGGTGCGCGCGCGACCGTGACGCCGGTGCCCTCCAGCCATGCCGGAACGCTCCTCGGGCCGGCCGTCCATCGCACGGGGATATGGGCGGTGAGCGCCTGGAGCAGCGGCCGCCAACAGGGCGAGAGTTCGGTAAGGCCGACGATCTCCAATGGTCCTAGGACTGCCGGAGCATGACCGATGCGGGCGGTTGCGGCGGTGACGATGTCGAGAGGCCGCATCATGCCGGGCGGAAGCTGGTCGAGGACGGCCGCTTCCAGCCGCGCGATGGCGGCGAGACGCGGATGATCGGCCGCGCATGCGGCAAGATCGATGCCCGCGCGCCAGGCTTTGTGGAGCGTGTCGGCCGCCGCGTCGATCATGCCGGGGAGAGCCTTGATGCTCTCCAGCTCCCCCATCGGCGTGGCAGGCAAGGCCGCCTGGATGGCCGCGCGCAGGCTCTCGTCGTCGATAGGGCGGGCGAAGCCGCCTGCCAGCCGGACGGCGGTCTGCTCGAAAGACATGATCTGGAGGCCGTGGCGACCGTGACGGCCCGCCGCCAGGCGGCTCTCCCGCATGGCGAGGCGGCCGTGAACGACAAGGGTGGATCGGTTTGCGCCTGCCATGACCGCCCCCCTCCCAGAAATCACTTACGGTTCGAGCGCTGAGTCAGCGCTGAGGCGGCGGCAGTCTTGGCGTCCTTGCTGCTCTTCGGGTCGCGCAGGACTTTCGCTGCGGCGCTGGCCGCCCGCTTGCTGGTCACTTCGCTATTGGATCCGCGTTTTGGCATCGTTTGCTCCTGAAATCTGGGTCCTCATTGACCATTGACCCACCGCCCTGATGGGACTAATAATTACACGCATCAGATGGCTATGTCCATATAGTTTTGATGCCCACGATCGGGCGGAGATGGAATGCGATGAAAGTGACTGCGGCGGCGTTGAAGTGGGGTGTTGAGCGCCGTCTCGAGTTCATCGAGTTTCGGCTGTTCTGGGAGGGGTCGATCAATCGCGCCGATCTCGTCGAATTTTTCGGCGTGTCAGTGCCCCAGGCGTCGAAAGACCTGGCCCTCTATCAAGAGCGCGCGCCGGCAAACATGGATTACGATACGCGGGAGAAGCGCTACGTAGCGGCCGACAAGTTCGTCCTGCGTTTTCTTGAGCCCGATCCGTATGTCTATCTTGCGCAGCTTCGATCGGTCGCCGAAGGCGCGGTGCCGACTCACGATTCTTGGATCGCCACACTGCCGAATGCGGATGTGGCGCTGACCCCAAAACGGGACATCGACATCCAGGTCTTGCGCCGTGTGCTCGACGCGGTGCGCGAGAGCGCGTCAGTGGAAATCTTCTATCAGTCGATGAACAAGGTTCGGCCAGACCCCATCTGGCGCCGCATTACACCGCATGCCTTCGGTTTTGACGGTTTCCGATGGCACGCGCGTGCCTATTGCCACCTCGAGAACAGGTTCAAAGACTTCCTGCTCCCACGGATCCTCGAGGTACGCGGCAAGGGCAAGCCCGGGGCGACCGGAGAGCAAGACTGGCTCTGGAACAACTTCTTCGATGTAGTCATCGGACCCCATCCGGATTTGACGGAAAGTCAGAAGAAGGTGGTCGCCAAGGACTATGGCCTGGACCAAGGGAATGGTGTGCTGTCCGTTCGGTATGCGATGCTTTTCTATGTTCTGAAGCGACTTGGCCTGTTGGGCGATGCGGCAAAGCAGAGCGCTCGCACACAGCATATTGTCGCGCTAAACCGCAAGGAAACCGAGGCTGCGCTGAACAAGGCGGAGCTTCTGATATGACGATATTGTGGGGGAGCGCCGGCTGATGACCGCCAAGCTCGAAAGCATCAAGAACGGCGCCTCCGTCCGCGGCATTGCGTCTGCGCAGCCCGTGCAGATCGTGTCCGTGGACTGGATCGGTGATCAGGCGATCAATGTCGTCTATCGCGACCATAACGGCTCAGTCGCGGAGTCTGTTCTCTACAGGGACGACGAGCATCGTCTTGAGGTCGAGCAGGACGGGCGGCCGTGGTCGTTCGACGCCGATGGCGCGCTGTTGCGGCTGGTGACAGAAGCCAACCGCATCAAGCTGGCTCACTATTTCGATCCGTATCTCGCCATCCACACCAGCCTCGTCGATCCGCTGCCTCACCAGATCTCGGCTGTCTATGGCGAGATGCTTCCGCGGCAGCCTCTGCGCTTTCTTCTCGCGGACGATCCGGGCGCCGGCAAGACGATCATGGCGGGCTTGCTGATCAAGGAACTCATCGCGCGGAGCGACCTCGAGCGTTGCCTCGTAGTCGCCCCCGGCAGCCTGGTCGAGCAGTGGCAAGATGAACTGGGTCAGAAGTTCAATCTCGAGTTCGACATCCTGACGCGGGACATGATCGAGACGTCTCGCTCGGGGAACCCGTTCAACGACCGGGATCGACTTATCGTTCGTCTCGACGTTCTGGCCCGCAACGAAGACCTGCAAGAAAAGCTCACGAGCGCCCGCGAGTGGGACCTCGTCATCTGCGACGAAGCCCACCGGATGTCGGCAACCTATTTCGGTGGCGAGGTCAAATACACGCGGCGATATCAGGTTGGTCAGAAGCTCGGCCAGGTCTGCCGGCATCTGCTGCTCATGTCGGCGACGCCGCATAACGGCAAGGAAGAGGATTTTCAGCTCTTCATGGCGCTGCTCGACGGCGACCGGTTCGAGGGGCGTTTCCGTGATGGCGTCCATTATGCCGATACGGAAGACATGATGCGGCGCCTGACGAAGGAAGAGCTGCTGAGGTTCGACGGTCGTCCGCTCTTTCCCGAGCGCCGAGCCCGCACGGTCAAATACCAGCTCTCGGAAGGCGAGGCTGCGCTCTACGCCGCCGTGACCGAATATGTGCGAACCGAGATGAACCGGGTTCAGCGGTTTGCCGAGGGAGATGGCAAGAAGCGCAATAATGTCGGATTCGCCCTGCAAATCCTGCAGCGTCGCCTCGCTTCCTCACCGGCTGCCATCTATCAGTCGCTGAAGCGTCGCCGCGAACGGCTCGAGACCGAGCTGGGCGAAGCAAGGCTCGCGGCCAAGGGACGGCGTGCCGGTATTGGCGAGCCGTCGGTGAGCTCCGATGTTCTCGGCAACATCGACGAGTACGGACAGGACGAAATCGATGAGCTCGAAGAGCTGATTTCGACTGGCGCGACGACGGCGGAGACCGTCGAGCAACTGGCTCTCGAAGTCGATACGCTCAAGGGGCTGGAGTCGATGGCGCTCGGCGTCCTGCGCTCCGGTGTCGACACGAAATGGACCCAGCTGAACCGCATTCTCGACGACGATCTCATGATCGACGCCGCTGGAAATCGCCGGAAGCTGATCATCTTCACCGAGCCCAAGGACACGCTTCATTACCTGCTCGACAAAGTGCGCGCGCGCCTTGGGAGCCCTGAAGCCGTGGACGTCATCCATGGTGGTGTGTCGCGCGAGGAGCGGAGGAAAGTGATCGAGCGCTTCATGCAGGACAAGGACTTGCTTGTGCTCATCGCCAACGATGCGGCGGGCGAAGGCGTGAACCTCCAGCGCGGCCACTTGATGGTCAACTACGACCTTCCATGGAACCCCAACAAGATCGAGCAGCGCTTCGGCCGCATCCATCGCATCGGGCAGACCGAAGTTTGCCACCTCTGGAATCTTGTGGCGGCCGACACGCGTGAGGGTGAGGTCTACGGGCGTCTGCTCGAGAAGCTTGAGGCGGCGCGGGAGGCTCTGGGTGGGCGCGTCTATGATGTGCTCGGTGAGCTCTTCGAAGGGACCGCGCTGAAAGACCTCTTGTTCCAGGCCATCCAGTATGGCGAACAGGAGGAGGTGAGGGCGCGCTTGTTCCGCCAAGTCGATGGCGCAGTCGACCAGACGCACCTGCTGGAACTTCTACGTCGACGCGCGCTCACAAACGACACCATGCCTCAGGCCAAGGTCGAAGAACTGCGGCTCGAGATGGAGCGCGCCGAAGCGTTGCGCCTGCAGCCGCACCACATTCAAAGCTTCTTCGTCGAGGCATTCCAGCATCTGGGCGGCCGTTTGAAGCGCCGTGAAGAGGGCCGTTGGGAAATCACCCACGTTCCAGTGCGGATCAGGGAGCGCGATCGCCAAATTGGCACGGGCGCACCCATCCAGAAGCAGTACGAGCGAATCTGCTTCGAGAAGAGCAAGATTAATCAACAGCCGGTCGCCGCGTTCATCTGCCCGGGCCATCCGCTGCTGGAGGCCGTGATTAGCCTCATCCGGGAGCAGTACGAGCAGATCATGCGCCAGGGCGCGATACTGGTCGACGAAACCGATACTGGCGATGCGGTGTCCGCCGTCTTCCTGCTGGAGCACACGGTTCAGGATGCTCGCACGACGAGCGCCGGGAAGCCGCATGTGATTTCTCAGCGCTTGCAGTTTGCCGCGATCGACAAGTCGGGGAGTGCCTCCAACGCTGGCATCGCACCTCATCTCAATCTCAGTCCCGCCGCGCCAGAAGAAGTTGACCTGGTTCGAGATCTCCTGGACGAGGATTGGCTGACTACAGAGCTTGAAAAAACTGCGATCCGCTTCGCCACCGTGGAGCTGGCGCAAGGACATGTCGCGGAGGTGAAGGCGCGCCGTATCCCTGAAATCGAGAAGGTTGAGCAGGAGGTGCGTGCCCGCCTCAAGAAGGAAATCAACTACTGGGACTCGCGGGCCTTCGAGCTGAAAGAAGAGGAGAAGGCCGGCAAGAAGACGCGGCTCAGCTGGCAGAACGCCCAGCGGCGCGCCGAGGATCTGGCGGAGCGGCAGAAGCGCCGGATGGATCAGCTCGAGCGGGAGCGGTTCATCTCATCGCAGCCACCGCGGGTGCGCGGCGGCATGGTCGTCATTCCGCGCGGGCTGCTCAACGCTAGGCAGAATCCTACGGTACCCAATCATTTTGCCGAAGATCCGGCGGCGCGGAGAGAGATCGAGCTCGCGGCCATGCAGGCCGTGATGGCGGCGGAGCGAGCGCTGGGGCACGAACCGCTCGACGTGTCCGCCCAAAAGATTGGCTATGATATCGCTTCGCACAATCCGAAGTCCGGACACCTTCGCTTCATCGAGGTGAAGGGCCGGATCGACGGTGCGGACTCCGTGATGATCACGCGGCAGGAGATCATCACCTCCTTGCATGAGCCGGAAAAGTTCATCCTCGCGGTCGTGGCCGTCAACGGCGGGTTTGCGCACGAGCCGCGATATGTGCGCGGCCCGTTGAT
>Ga0207951_100098_pt1 | contig 58861 bp, 55 predicted proteins | sample Subbio12Aug_8Bad_FD_184830 | JGI IMG/M metagenome (GOLD analysis project Ga0207951, IMG submission 184830) | Serpentinite rock and fluid subsurface biosphere microbial communities from McLaughlin Reserve, California, USA - CR12Aug_8Bad (SPAdes) | ecosystem: Environmental > Terrestrial > Deep... | reverse complement strand
GGCGGGGGGCCGGCGGCGGACTCGGGCCGGTAGTTTTACGGCAAGAAACCCGAAGGGCCGACCGATGGGCACATCCTGTGCCCGCGGTCGGTGCGCCCGTCCGGGGCGCACCCTGCGGGCCTTACGTCTGATCGCCGGGCCGGCCCTCGAATTCCGCCGCAGACCCCCAGCCTGCCTTGCGGGGTTTGCCTTGCGGGGTGCTTCGAGGCTGCGCAGTTGATGGCGGATCGCGCACGAAGCCCTGCTTCGCTTCGCATCCTTCGGTGGATCCCATCCTGCGGCCAATGCCCATCAACGAGCGCCGCGCCAGCGCGGCCTGATGGACAGCGAAGCGAGCCATGGAGGGCGAGCGTCGGCGAATGCGGAGCGGGACGCGGAGCCTGAGCCGTCGCGTCCGCAGGTCGCGCATCGGCAGGCGCGTCAGCAAGTGCGAGAGCAGGCGCGAGGGCATGGCCCTGTTCCGTGCTCCAGCAGGCCGGGAAGCACACGGAGCCGCACCCCCGCCACGACAGGCCGGAGGCCGGCGGCGGACTCGGGCCGGTAGCTGTGTGGCAAGCAAGCCGACGGGCCGACCGATGGGCACATCCTGTGCCCGCGGTCGGTGCGCCCATCCCGGGCGCACCCTGCGGGCCTGACGTCTGATCATTGGGCTGGCCCTCGAAATCCGCCGCCGGCCCCCAACCTGCCTTGCGGGGTGCTTCGAGGCGCGCCGCGCCCGCGCGGCCTGATGGACAGCGAAGCGAGCCATGGAGGGCGAGCGGCGGCGAATGCGGAGCGGGACGCGGAGCCTGAGCCGTCGCGTTCACAGGTCGCGCGTCGGCAGGCACGCTCAGGCAGGCGCGCAGGCAGGCGCGAGGGGCTTGCGAGCGAAACCCTCCGCTCAGACCGCGGCGGCTGGGCTCGCGTAGGAGATCGGCGCGACCGCCGGGTCGCTGAAGGTCACCTCTTCCCAGGCCGTCCGGTCGGCGAGCAGGGTGCGCAGCAGGCGGTTGTTGAGCGCATGGCCCGACTTGTGGCCGTAGAAGGCACCGATCAGGCTGTGGCCGAGCAGGTAGAGGTCGCCGATGGCGTCGAGGATCTTGTGCTTGACGAACTCGTCCTCGTAACGCAAGCCGTCGTCGTTGAGCACGCGGTAGTCGTCGAGCACGATGGCGTTGTCCATCGAGCCGCCCAGCGCCAGATTGCGCTCGCGCAGGTACTCGATGTCGCGCATGAAACCGAAGGTGCGGGCCCGGCTCACTTCTTTGACGAAGGAGGTGGTCGAGAAGTCGATCTCGGCGCTCGAGGTCGAGCGGCGGAAGGCCGGATGCTGGAAATCGATGGTGAAACCGACCTTGAAGCCCTCGAAGGGCTCGAAACGGGCCCACTTGTCGCCGTCCTCGACCAGCACCGGCTTCTTGATACGGATGAAGCGCTTGGGTGCGTTCTGCTCTTCGATGCCGGCCGACTGCAGCAGGAACACGAAGGGACCGGCCGAACCGTCCATGATCGGCACCTCGGCCGTGGAGAGATCGACGTAGGCGTTGTCGATGCCGAGGCCGGCCATGGCCGAGAGCAGGTGCTCAACCGTCATGACGCGGACCTGGTCCTTGACCAGCGCGGTGCAGAGCGAGGTGTCACCCACCGCCAGTGCGGTGGCCTTGATCTCGACCGGCTGGTCGAGATCGACCCGGCGGAAGACGATGCCGCTGTCGACGGCGGCCGGGCGCAGGGTCATGTAGACCTTTTCGCCGCTGTGCAGGCCGACGCCGGTGGCGCGGATAACGTTTTTGAGGGTGCGCTGCTTGAGCATGGGGTCCCAGCCCCTTTCGGGGGGTTGACACGAAGGCTTGGCACCTTACCACAACGAAGCTTTAACGAAACCTTAAAACAGGAATGCGCCGTGCCGGAACCGCAACACTGCGGGCAGCCCCCCTGCCCGCAGCGCGGTTCTCCAGCCCGGCGGGACGGACGGCCCGCCGGATCGGCCGGTTCAACAGCCGGTTCAGTCGGCCTGGCGGCGCAGGAAGGCCGGGATGTCGAGGTAGCTCTGGTCGAGCGGCAGGTCGGCAAGCGCGGTGGCCGGCGCGACATCGGCCGAACGACTGCGCAGGCCGAGGAAGCCGCCCTCGCGGCCGATCGGTGCAGCAGCCACTGGCTCGGCGTAGTCGGCCAGGCCGGTGGTGGCGTTGCGGATCAGCTGCACCTTCGGCCGGGCCGCCTCGCGCTCGGCGTTGCGGAGCGACTCCCGACCCGCCTCGCGGTTGGGCAGGCGCTGGGCCTGAACGCCGCGGTTGAGGCCGGTGGCGACCACGGTGACGCGCACCTCGTCCTGCATCTCCGGGTCGAGCACGGTGCCGATGACCACGGTCGCGTCCTCCGAGGCGAAACCCTCGACGGTGCGACCGACCTCGTCGAACTCGCGCATGGTGAAGTTCGGGCCGGCGGTGATGTTGACCAGCACGCCGCAGGCTCCGGCCAGGTTGACCTCGTCGAGCAGCGGGTTGCTGATGGCGGCCTCGGCGGCGGCCTGGGCGCGGTCGTCGCCGCGGGCGGTGCCGCTGCCCATCATGGCGAGGCCCATCTCGGCCATCACGGTGCGGACGTCGGCGAAGTCGACGTTGATCAGGCCGGGCCGGACGATCAGGTCGGCGATGCCCTGCACGGCGCCCAGCAGCACATCGTTCGCCGCCCGGAAGGCCTGCACCATGGTGGCGTCGCGGCCGAGTACGGTGATCAGCTTCTCGTTCGGGATGGTGATCAGCGAGTCGCAGTGGTTGGCCAGCTCCTCGATGCCCTTCAGGGCGACTTGGCTGCGCCGGCGACCCTCGAAGGGGAAGGGCTTGGTGACCACGGCGACGGTCAGAATGCCCATCTCCTTGGCAAGCTGCGCGACGACGGGTGCGGCGCCGGTGCCGGTGCCGCCGCCCATGCCGGCGGTGATGAACACCATGTCGGTGCCGGCCAGCGCGTTCATGATGCGCTCGCGGTCCTCCAGGGCGGCCTGGCGGCCGACCTCTGGGTTGGCACCGGCACCCAGGCCCTTGGTGACGTTGGCCCCGAGTTGCAGGTGCAGTTTGGCACCGACGTTCTTGATCGCCTGGGCGTCGGTGTTGGCGACGATGAATTCCACACCGTCGACGTTGGCATTGACCATGTGGGCCACGGCGTTGCCGCCGCCGCCGCCGACGCCGATGACCTTGATCACTGCGTTGGGGGCCAATTTCTCGATGAGTTCAAACTGCGCCATGTCCGTATCCTCTGGGTGTTTTCGGGGTGTTCGCGGGGGCTTGCGGGGGTGAAGGTCGGGGGGCCGACGGTTTTTTTAGAAAGCGCTGCGGAACCAGCTCCGCAGGCGGTCGAAGGCGAGGCCGGCCTTGTTGGCGGCCGCACCGGAACGGGAGCCGGCTTCCATCTGCCGGCCCCACAGCAGCAGGCCCACGCCGGTGGCGTGGACCGGATTGCCAATGACTTCGCCGAGGCCGGTGACGCCCTGCGGCACGCCGACGCGAACCGGCATGTGCAGCATCTCTTCGGCCAGTTCGACGACGCCCTCCATGCGGGCGCTGCCGCCGGTGAGCACCATGCCGGCGCGCACCAGCTCCTCGTAGCCGGCGCGGCGGAGTTCGGCCTGCACCATCTCGAAGATCTCCTCGTAGCGGTTCTGCACGGCTTCGGCCAAGGCCTGCCGGGCCAAGCGGCGTGGCGGGCGGTCGCCGACCCCGGCCACCTGGATGGTCTCCTCGCGGCCGGCCAGCTGGGCCAGGGCGCAGGCGTAACGGACCTTGATCTGCTCGGCCTCGGGCGTGGGCGTGCGCAGCAGGTGGGCGATGTCGTTGGTGATCTGGTCGCCGGCGATCGGCAGGCAGGCCGTATGGCGGATGGCGCCCTGCACGAACACCGCGATGTCGGTGGTGCCGGCACCGATGTCGACCAGCACCACGCCCAGTTCCTTCTCGTCGTCGGTGAGCACGGCGGTGCTGGAGGCCAGCGAAGACAGGATCAGGTCATCGACCGACAAGCCGCAGCGCTGGATGCATTTGCTGATGTTGGCGGCCGCCGCGGTGGCGCCGGTGATGAGGTGCGCCCGCACCTCGAGGCGCACGCCGGACATGCCGACCGGGTTGCGGATGCCCTCCTGCGAGCCGTCGACGATGTACTCCTGCGGGATGGCGTGCAGGATGCGCTGGTCGGCCGGCACCGCGACGGCACGCGCGGCCTCCAGCACGCGCTCGAGATCGGCCTGGCTCACCTCGCCCGAGGCGATCGGCACCACGCCGTTGGAGTTGCGGCACTGGATGTGGCTGCCGGCGATCGAGGCGTAGACCGAGCGGATCTCGCAGCCGGCCATGACGTCGGCTTCCTCGATGGCGCGCTGGATCGACTGCACGGTGCTTTCGATGTCGACCACCACACCGCGGCGCATGCCGCGTGATTCGTGCGAGCCGATGCCGATCACCTCGATCGGCTGGTCGGGGGCGTATTCGCCGACCAGGGCGGTCACCTTGGAGGTGCCGATGTCGAGGCCGACGATCAGGGATTTGTCGCTCTTGCGGTTCATGCGGGGCTCGATGCGGAAGGTGGGGCGGGTGCCGGCGCTGCGTCCCAGCTCAGGGCGAAACCGTTGGTGTAGCGGAGGTCGGCGGTCTGCAGGACTCGGTCCCCGGTCTGGCTGCGCAACATCGGCAGCAGGCGGGCGAAACGGGCGAGCCGCGGCAGCGCCTCCTGCCGGCCCAGTTCGATGACCAGACCCTCGCGGGTGCGGATGCGCCAGCCGCCACGGGCCGTGAGCTGCAATTCGGCGAGCTCGTCGCCGGCCAGCACCAGCAAGGGCCTTGCCTCGCGGTGGAAGGCCAGCATCTCGGCGACACGGTCGTCGCTGCCCATGAAACGGGGCAGCGTGTGGTCGGCATCGGCCGGGGCGCGGAACAGCCGGCCGTCCTCGGCGACCATGCGACCCTCGCTCCAGTGCGCGTAGGGGCGGTGTTCGTCAAGACGGACGATGACGCGATCCGGCCATTGCTTGCGGACCTCGACCGCCGCCACCCAGGGCAGAGCGGCCAGGGCCTGGCGGATCGCCGCCGGGTCGGTGGCGAAGAAACCCCGGGCGCTGCGCGGCGCCACCTCGGCCCGGATGCTGGCCTCATCCACCAGTTCGAGCGGCGCTTTCACGACCAGAGTGCGGATCGGCCAGCGCTCGCCGCCGATCCAGCCCTGCACGACAGCGACCACCGGCAGCGCCAGCAGCAGCAGGGCGAAGCTCCAGGCCAGCAGGCGCAGCAGCGGGTTCATGGTCCGGCCACCTCCAGGGTCTGGGCGAGGATGGCGAGGCAGAGCCGGTCGAATTCGAGGCCGAGCGCGCGCGCTGCCTTCGGCACCAGCGAATGGCTGGTCATGCCGGGCGCGGTGTTGATCTCGATGAGCTGGAAGGCCCCGCTGGCGCGGTCACGCATCAGATCGACGCGACCCCAGCCACGGCAGCCGGCCGCGTGGAAAGCCGCCAGCGCCAGGGCACCGATCACCGCCTCCTCGCCCTCGTCGAGGCCGGGGCAGAAGTAGCGCGTGTCCTCGCTCAGGTACTTGGCGTGGTAGTCGTACCAGGCCCCCGGCGGCACGATCCGCACCGAGGGCAGGGCGAGATCGCCGAGGATGCCGACGGTGTACTCCTCGCCGCTGACCAGCCGCTCGGCGAGCAGTTCGCCGGGAAAGGTGGTGGCAAAGGCGATGGCAGGGGCCAGCTCGGCGGCTTCGCCGATGCGGAAGATGCCAACGCTGGAGCCCTCGGTCGCCGGCTTGATGAACACCGGCAGCCCGAGCGATTGCACCGCCGCGGCCAGATCGCCCCCCGGCGGTATGCGGACGAAGCGCGGCGTCGGCAGACCCTCGCCCAGCCACACCTGTTTGGTGCGGATCTTGTCGATGGTGAGCGCGCTGCCCTGCACGCCGGAGCCGGTGCAGGGCAAGCCATGCGCCGCCAGCAGGCCCTGCAGCACGCCGTTCTCGCCCTCGCCACCGTGCAGGATGTTGAAAACGCGATCGAAGCCGGCAGCGCCACCTGCCGCCGTCGCGTGCCGGTCCTGCCGCAGCGCCTCGAGCAGGGCCGGCACGCCATCGACACCGTGCGCATCGACGCCGCACTCGCGCAGCGCCGCCAGCACGTTGCGGCCGGAGTCGAGCGAGACCTCGCGCTCGGCCGAGCGGCCGCCCATCAGCACCGCGACCCGGCCGAACACCGCCGGATCGAGCGCGGCCAGCCGCGCCTTGAGCGCGGCGATGGCGGCGGAGCGCGGGTCGGGGCCGGAATGGCGGTTCATGCCGCCCGCTCCGGCAGGCCTTGTTCGGCCAGCAGCGGGGCGATGCCACCGATGTCGCCGGCACCCAGCAGGATCACCAGATCGCCGGCCTGCAGCACATCGCCCAGCACCACCGGCAACTCCCTGGCGCTGCCGGCCAGCACCGGATCGACCCGGCCGCGCGAACGGATGGCCCGCGCCAGGGCTTTGGCGTCTGCACCCGCGATCGGCGTCTCGCCGGCCGGGTAAACGTCGCAGAGCACCAGCGCATCGACCTCGCTCAGCACCTTGGCGAAATCGTCGAACAGATCGCGGGTACGGCTGTAGCGGTGCGGCTGGAAGCAGGCGACCAGACGGCGCTCCGGCCAGCCGCCGCGGGCGGCGGCGAACACCGTCGCCAGTTCGACCGGGTGGTGGCCGTAGTCATCGACCAGCAGCGCGCTGCCACCACTCGGCAGGGCCAGCTCGCCCTTCAGGTTGAAGCGCCGGCCCACACCCTCGAAAGCGAGGAAGGCGCGGGCGATCGCCTCGGCACCGATGCCCAGCTGCCAGCCGATGGCGGCGGCGGCCAGGGCGTTCTGCACGTTGTGGCGACCCGGCAGGTTGAGCACGATCGCTGCCGGCGGCTCGCCGGGCAGGTGCAGGGTGAAATGCATCACGGCACCCTGCTGACGGACCTCGCTGGCGCGCACATCGGCGCTGTGAGCGAAGCCGTAGCGGAGCAGGTGGCGCGGCGTGTGCTCGGCCAGCGCCGCCACTTCCGGGTCGTCGATGCAGAGCACGGCGAGACCGTAGAACGGCAGCCGGTGCAGGAACTCGTTGAAGGCCTGCTTGACCCGCTCGAAATCGCCGCCGTAATTCTCGAGGTGGTCGGCATCGATGTTGGTGATCACGGCGACCAGCGGATTCAGGCGCAGAAAGCTGCCGTCGCTTTCGTCGGCCTCGGCGACCAGCCACTCGCTGCCGCCCAGCCGGGCGTTGGCGCCGGCCGAGAGCAGCTTGCCGCCGATCACGAAGGTGGGGTCGAGCCCAGCCTCGCTCAGCACACTGGCCACCAGCGAGGTGGTGGTGGTCTTGCCGTGGGTGCCGGCGATGGCGATACCGCGCTTGAAGCGCATCAGCTCGGCCAGCATCTCGGCCCTTGGCACCACCGGGATGCGGCGGGCACGGGCCTCGATCAGTTCGGGGTTCTCGCTCCGGATGGCGCTCGACACCACCAAAGCATCGACCTCGCCGACATGCTCAGCGCGGTGGCCGCGGTGGATGCTGGCCCCGAGCGCGGCCAGCCGGCGGGTGGTGGCGTTGTCGGCCTGGTCGGAGCCGGAGACGGTGTAGCCGAGCGTCAGCAGCACTTCGGCGATGCCGCTCATGCCGACGCCGCCGATGCCGACGAAATGCACGCGGTTGAAGACGCGGGCAAGGTCGCCGGGGTGTTTCAGGCGTCCGCGCAGCATGCGGTGGCCTCCTCGATGGCGATGCGGGCGACCCGCTCGGCGGCGTCGGGCAGGGCGAGCGCGCGGGCGGCGCAGGCCATGGCGAGCAGCCGGGCGCGATCGCCCAGCAGGGGTTGCAGGGCACGGCCGAGATCGGCCGCGAGGGTGGCGCTTTGACGCAGCCAGAGCGCCGCGCCGGCATCGGCGAGGTAATCGGCGTTCTTCGCCTGGTGGTCGTCGACCGCCTGCGGGAAAGGCACCAGCACGCTGGCGACACCGGCGGCGCACAGCTCGGCCAAGGTCGAGGCTCCGGCCCGGCCGATGACCAGATCGGCCCAGCCGTAGGCCTCGGCCATGTCGGTGATGAAGGGCTCGATGCGAGCGCTGACACCAGCCGCCGCGTAGGCCGCACTCGCCTCGTCCAAACCCTTGGCCCCGCACTGGTGGCGGATTTCGAGCCCGGCCGATCCGGCCAGGGCCACCGGCACGGCCAGGTTCAGGCCGCGCGCGCCCTGGCTACCGCCCAGCACCAGCAGCCGCAGCGGTCCTTCGCGGCCGGCCAGCCGACGATCCGGTGCGGGCAGCGCGGCAATCGCCTCGCGCACCGGGTTGCCGACCACCTCGGCCGGTGCCGGGAAGGTGCCGGGAAAACCGGTGAGCACGCGGCGGGCGATCCGCGCCAGCACCCGGTTGGTCAGCCCCGGTGCGCGGTTCTGTTCGTGGACGATCAGCGGCAGGCCGAGGCTGCGCGCAGCCAGCCCGCCCGGGCCGCTGGCGAAACCGCCGAAGGCCAGGGCGGCCATGGCACGCTGGGCACGCAGCAGCCGGCGTGCCGCAAGCCCGGCGCGGGCGAGCCGCAGCGGCGCGGCGAGCAGCACCGTGGCCCGCTTGCCGCGCAGACCCTCGATGGCAAGCGTGTCGATGGCGAAGCCGGCCTCGGTGACCAGCCGCTCCTCCATGCCGCCAGTCGAGCCGAGCCAGCGCACCTCGGCGCCGCGCTCACGCAGCACCCGCGCCACCGCCAGCGCCGGGAAGATGTGGCCGCCGGTGCCGCCGGCCATCACGGTGATCCGCAAAGCACTCATCGGCTGCCTCCGATCACCGGCTCGATCCGCGACGACGGCGTCGCACGGGCAGCGCGCGCGGCCTGCGCCACCAGGGCAGCCGGCAGCACCGTCTCGCCGGGGGCCTCGAACTGCCGCAGATCGCCGCGGGCGCGCTGCACCTGACGCTCGGCGCGGTCGAGTTCGTAGCTCACCCGCAGCAGCAGGCCGATGGCCGCACAGCTCATCATCAGGCTGGAGCCGCCGTAGCTGACGAGCGGCAGGGTCAGGCCCTTGGTCGGCAGCAGACCGAGGTTCACCCCGATCGACACCGTGGCCTGCACGCCGATCCACAGGCCGATGCCGTAGGCCACCAGCCCGGCAAAAGGCCGGCGCAGCAGCATGCAGCGCAGGCCGATGGCGAAGGCGCGCCAGAGCAGCACAGCGAACAGCAGCAGGGTGAACAGCACGCCGGCGAAGCCCAGTTCCTCGGCCAGCACCGAGAAAATGAAATCGGTGTGGACTTCGGGGAAGGCCTGCAGCTTCTGCACCGAAGCGCCCAGCCCGACCCCGAACCATTCGCCGCGGCCGATGGCGATCAGGGCCTGGACGAGCTGGTAGCCACTGCCGAAGGGGTCCTCGAAGGGCTCGCGGAAACTGGTGAGGCGGGCCAACCGGTAAGGCTCGAACACCGCCAGCAGGATCATGCCGATGACCACCGGCACGGCGATCAGGGCGAGCTTGGTCCAGGAAGCGCCGGCAAGAAAGCCCATGCACAGCACCATGGCGAGCAGCAGGGCCGAGGAACCGAAATCCGGCTGGGCGATCAGCAGCAGCACCATGCCGCCGGTCACGATGGGCGGCGTCAGCAGATGCCGCCAGCGGGTGGCGATCTCGTCCCGGTAACGGGCCAGGTAGCTGGCTGCCCAGATCACCAGCAGCAGCTTGACCGCCTCGACCACCTGGAAGTTGAGCACCACGAGATTGAGCCAGCGACGCGCGCCGTTGACCCGCTCGCCGAGGCCGGGCACGAACACCAGCAGCAGCAGGATGAAGCAGCCGAACAGGGCCAAGCGGTGCTGACGCTCGACAAAGCGCAGCTCGACCCGCATCGCGACCGCGGCGAGAATGAAGCCCAGCAGCAGGGCGATCAGATGGCGCTGCACGAAATGGAACTCGCCAACGCCCAGAGCCTGGGCCACGCCCATCGAGGCCGAGGTCACCATCACCAGGCCGAGCGCCACCAGCAGCAGCGCCGAACGCAGGATCCAGCGGTCGTAGTGGCCGTCGATGGCCTCGACCCGGGTCGCCTGCGCGTGCAGCTCGTGTGGCTTGGCGAGCGTCATCAGCGCACCTTCAGGGTCGCCAAGGCGACCAGGGCCAGCATCACCGAGATGATCCAGAAGCGCACGATGACGCGCGGCTCCGGCCAACCCTTGAGTTCGAAGTGGTGGTGGATCGGTGCCATCCGGAAGATCCGCCGTCCGGTCAGCTTGTACGAGGCCACCTGCGCCATCACCGAGAGCGTCTCGATGACGAAGATGCCGCCGACGATCACCAGCACGATCTCCTGCCGAACGATGATGGCGATGCAGCCGAGCGCGGCCCCCAAGGCCAGCGCACCGACATCGCCCATGAACACCATCGCCGGGTAGGTGTTGAACCAGAGGAACCCGAGCCCGGCCCCGGCGATGGCGGCACAGACGATCACCAGCTCGCCGGCCCCCGGCACCCGCGGGATACCCAGGTACTCGGCGAACACCGCATTGCCCGAGGCGTAGGCGAACACCGCCAGCACACCGGCGGTCAGCACCACCGGCATGATCGCCAGACCATCGAGGCCGTCGGTGAGATTGACCGCGTTCGAGAACCCGACGATCCAGAAATAGGCCACGACGATGAAGAACAGCCCCATCGGCAGGGCGAAATCCTTGAGCAGGGGCAGGAACAGCGCGGTGTTCGAGGGATGGTCGGCGGTGACGTAGAGCACCACCGCGGCGGCCAGACCGAACACCGACTGCAGGGCGTACTTGTGCCGCGAGCGCAGGCCTTTGGGATCGCGGCGGACGAGTTTGATCCAGTCGTCGAGCCAGCCGATCAGGGCGAAGGCAATCAGAACGCCCATCGTGATCCAGACGTAGCGGTTCGACAGATCGCCCCAGAGCAGGGTCGAGATCGTGACCGCAAGCAGGATCAGCGCACCGCCCATGGTCGGTGTGCCGGCTTTCTGGAAATGGCTCTGCGGACCATCGTTGCGGATCGGTTGGCCACCGACTTTGATGCTGCGCAGGCGGTCGATGATGGCCGGACCGAACAGCAGGGCGGCCCCCAACGCGGTCAGCGCACCGAGGATGGCGCGCATGGTGATGAATTCGAACAGCACGAACCCCGGCAACAACCAGCGGAACAGTTCAAGCAGCATCCGCGCCCTCCCCGGCCAGCACGCCGGCCACCACCTTGTCCATCGCGCTGCCCCGTGAACCCTTGACCAGACAACGCAAGTCGGGCTTGTCGCGCAGGGCCTCGCGCAGAGCCGCGACCAGGCTCGCCTGGTCGGCGAAATGCCGGCCGCCCTCACCGAAGGCACGGCTGGCCTCGGCGGCCCATTCGCCGACCGTCCACAGGGCCGCCAAGCCGGCCTGCTTCGCCAGCCTGCCGGCGGCGGCATGCAGCTCGGCGGCCTCCGGCCCCAGCTCGCGCATGTCGCCCAACACCAGCCAGGCCGGACCATCGCCGACCGCCAGGGTGGCGATGGCGGCGGCGAGCGAACCGGGATTGGCGTTGTAGCTGTCGTCGATCAGCACGCTGCCACTGGCCAGGCGGTGCGCGACCTGCCTTCCCCGGACCGGCCGGGCCGCTTCCAGCCCGGCGACGATGGCCTCGAAACCGGCACCGGCGGCCAGCGCCAGCGTGGCCGCAGCCAGCGCGTTCTGCACATTGTGGCGGCCCGGCAGGGACAGCGTGACCGGTGCCCGGCCGGCCGGGCTCAGCAGTTCAAAGCGGCTGCCAGCGGCGGTGGTGACGATGCCGCGGGCACGCACATCGGCATCCTGCTCGATGCCGTAGCGCAGCACGCGGCGACCGCCGATGCGCTGCAGGAAGAACGGCGCAAAGGCATCGTCGGCATTGACCACGGCGATGCCGTCGTCGGGCAGGGCCTCGTAGATCGCCGCCTTGGTGCCGGCGATGCCGACCAGGCTGCCCAGACGCTCGATGTGCGCCGCCGCCACGTTGTTCACCAGCGCCACCTGCGGCGTGACGATGCTGCACAGGTAGGCGATGTCGCCGGGCCCACCGGCGCCCATCTCGTAGATCGCGAAGCGTGCCGCCTCGGGTGCACCGATCACGGCAAGTGGCAGCCCGATCTCGTTATTGAGGTTGCCGGGGCTGGCATGGGTCGGACCGACCCGCTCGAGGATGCCCTGCAGCAGGCTCTTGACCGAGGTTTTGCCGTTGCTGCCGGTCAGGGCCAGGACCACCGCCGGGCGACCACGCTGCAGGCCGGCGGCGAGTTCGCCCAGGGCCTCCTGGGTGTCGGCGACATGCACCTGCGGCAGTGCGGTGCTGACCGGTCGGCTGACCATCACCGCCGCCGCGCCGGCCGCCTCGGCGGCGGCGATGAAAGCGTGGGCGTCGAAGCGCTCACCGCGCAGGGCGATGAACAGCGCACCGGGGGCCAGGGTGCGGGTGTCGGTGGCAATCGCATCGACGGTGGTGTCGGCACCGATCAGACGGCCGCCGGTCCAGCGCGCGATCTCACCCAGGGCGACCGGCCTCATCGGCGGGCCTCCAGGGCGGCACGCGCCTCGGCCAGATCGTCGAAGGGGTGCTTGACGCCGGTGATCTCTTGGTAGGGCTCATGGCCCTTGCCGGCGAGCAGCACCCCATCGCCGGTCACGGCGGCGCCGATGGCGGCGTGGATCGCGGCGCGGCGGTCACGCAGCACGCGGTGGCGGGAGGGTTCGCTAAAGCCGGCGAGGATGTCGGCGACGATGGCATCACCGTCCTCGCCGCGCGGGTTGTCGTCGGTGACGATCACCCGGTCGGCGCCGGCCTCGGCCACCGCCGCCATCGCCGCCCGCTTGCCGCGGTCGCGTTCGCCGCCGCAGCCGAACACGCACCACAGCCGACCGCGGACATGGCCGCGCAAGCTGGCCAAGGCCAGGGCCAGGGCGTCCGGGGTGTGCGCGTAATCGACCAGCACCAGCGGAGCGGAGCCGCCGCCCAGTCGGGTCATCCGCCCGCGCACCGGCTGCAGCTCCGGCAACACCGCCGCCACCGCATCGAAGGCGAAGCCCAGAGCACGCAGGCTGCCGGCCACCGCCAGCAGGTTGTCGGCATTGAAGCGGCCCAGCAGTGGCGAAGCGATGCTGGCCCGCTGCCCGGCCTCGACCAGTTCGAAACGCAGGCCCTCCGCACCCAGTTCGAGCCGCTCGGCGCGCAGGCGGGCCTCGGGCGCACCGGCGGCCGACACCGTCCAGAGCGTCGGGCCGGACAGCGTGGCGAGGCGTTCGCGGCCAAAGGCATCGTCGATGTTGATGACCGCCGCCGGCAACCCCGGCCAGGCGAACAGGCGCGCCTTGGCGGCGGCGTAGCTGGCCATGTCGCCGTGGTAATCGAGATGATCGCGGCTCAGGTTGGAAAACACCGCGAGCGCGAAGCGCACGCCATCGACCCGACCCTGGGCCAGCGCGTGCGAGCTGACCTCCATCGCCACCGCCTGCGCGCCATCGTCGCGGAGCTGGGCGAGCAGGGCGTGCACGCTCGCCACGTCCGGCGTGGTGCGCTCACCGGCGACGAGGCGACCGACCCGGCCGGCACCCAAGGTGCCCACGGTGCCGGCGGCAAGGCCAAGACGTTCGAGTGCCTCGGCCAGCAGGTGGACGGTGGAGGTCTTGCCGTTGGTGCCGGTCACGCCGACAACCCGCAGCGTCGCCGAGGGCGAGCCGTGGACCCGATCGGCCAGTTCGCCAAGCCGGCTGCGCAGGCCCGGCACAGCGAGGGCTCCGGCCACGGCGGCCGGATCGGCCGGGAGTGCCTCGGCGGGATCGTAAAGAACGGCCACGGCACCGGCGGCGCGCACCTCGGCGGCATACCGCAGGCCGTGGCTGCTGGCGCCGGCAAGCGCCACGAACACATCGCCCGGTGCCACCCGGCGACTGTCGGCGCAGAGGCCGCCCACCCGGAGCTCGGCCAGCCCGGGCGGCAGCGTGGGATCGGCCAGCAGTTCGGCGAGGCGCAGGCTCATGGCACGAGGCCCGCGTCCGGCCCACTCACGGCACCGGTCGGCACCAGACCATCGCTGCCGATTTCGGCGCTGGTCGGCGCGACCGGCTTGGCGGTGCCGGTGAGCCACTGCCGCACATTGTCCGGCGGCACATCCATCAAACGCAGGGCGCCGTCCATGACGTTCTGGAACACCGGAGCCGCCACCACGCCGGCGAAGAAATGCCCAGCACTCGGCTCGTGCACGGTCACCACCATCGCGAAACGCGGCTGCTGTACCGGCACGACACCGGCGAACACCGAGATGTGTCGCTTCTGGTAACCACCCGGCACGGCGATCCGGGTGGTGCCGGTCTTGCCGGCCACCCGATAGCCGGCGATCGCCGCCGAAGTCGCTGTACCGCCCGGCGCCACCACGCTCTCCAGCATGCCAATCACGCTGCGGGCGATCTGTGGATCGATCACCTGCCGACCGGCACCGAGCGCGGCATTGCCGCCGCGAACGAAAGTGGGCGGCAGCATCCGACCGTCATTGGCCAGCACCGCATAGGCTTGGGCGATCTGCAGGGGCGTGGCCGAAAGGCCATAGCCGAAACTGATGGTCGCCTTCTCCACATCGCCCCAGCCGCGCGGATCGGTGAGCACGCCGGCCACCTCGCCGGGGAAGCCGCTCCCCGTGATCGATCCGAAACCGAAACGTCGCAGCACATCGTGGAAATGCTCGTCCGACATGTCCAGCGCCAGCTTGGTGGAGGCGATGTTCGAGCTTCGCTGGAGCAGTGTGGTCATGTCGACCATGCCGAAATTGCGGACATCGCGGATGGTGTGGCGGTGCAGCGGGAACAGGCCGGGGCTGGTGTCGAATTGGTGGGTGGGATCGGCCCCGTTCTCCATCGCTGCCGCGACGGTGAAACTCTTGATGACCGAACCCGGCTCCAGCACATCGGTGACCGCACGATTGCGACGCGCGGCACTCGGGCCGATAGCACGGGCATTGGGGTTGAAGCTCGGCAGATTGACCATGGCGATGACTTCGCCGGTCGGAATGTCGAGCACCACCACCGAACCGCTGCTGGCGCGATGCAGACGCAGTGCGGCTTTCAGCTCACGGAAGGCGAGGTACTGCACGCGCCGGTCGATCGAGGTGACCAGCTCGCGGCCCGGCTCGGCGGCGCGCAGCAGGTCGGCGCTGGCGATGATGCGGCCCTCGCGGTCGCGGATCACACGCTTGGCGCCGGGGGTGCCGGTGAGCCAGGGGTTGAAGGCCAGCTCCAGGCCCTCCTGGCCGCGATCATCGATGTTGGTGAAGCCCAGCACATGGGCCATCACTTCGCCGTGCGGGTAGAAGCGCCGGAACTCGCGCTGTTCGTGCACGCCGGGAATGCCGAGTGCCAGCACGGCAGCGGCCTGGTCGGGGTTGAGGTGCCGACGCAGATAGACGAATTCGCGATCGGCACGCTCGGCGATGCGCTGCCGCAAGTTCTCGGCAGGCACCCCCAGCACCGTCGCCAACTCGGCAAAGCGATGGGCATGCTGCAGGGCCACCCGTGGGTTGGCCCAGATCGAGGCCACCGGCGAGGATGCCGCCAGCGTCTCGCCATGGCGGTCGAGGATAGGGCCGCGCGAGGCGACGATCGGCAGCTCGCGCACGAATCGGGCATCGCCCTGCTGCTGGTAGAACTGCGGGCTGACCAGCTGCATCCAGGCCGCCCGGGCGGCGATGGCGAAACCGCAGGCCAGCAGGATGATGGCGATCAGCAGCAGCCGGCGGCGCGGATCGAAGGCGTTGTGTGGGGCCTTGCTGCTCATGGCTGCACCACCACGACTTCGTTGCCTTCGGGAAATTTCATCCCGAGTTTCTCGACGGCGATCTGCTCGATCCGATTGGTCTCGGACCAGGTGGCCTGTTCGATCTGCAGTCGGCCGAATTCGACGTTCAAAGCATCGCGCTCGCGTTCGGCGGCGGTGAGGGCGATGAAGGCCTGGCGATGGTGGTGGTGAGCCAGCACCACCGCCATCGCCGTGACGACGACCAGCACGAGCAGCAGCAACAGCGAGAAGCCGCGCAGGCTCATGCGCCCAGCTCCGCGGTGGCGAGTTTCTCGGCCACCCTGAGCACCGCGCTGCGGGCGCGCGGGTTGGCCGCGAGTTCCGTCGCGTCGGCCTTGATCGCCCCGCTGAGATCGCGCAAGCGTGGTGTAAAGGCCAGCTCGACCACGTCACGGCGGTTCGCGGGCGGCGCCTTGGCCCGCTCGTTGATGAACTGTTTGGTGATGCGGTCCTCCAGCGAGTGGAAGCTGATCACCGCCAAGCGGCCACCCGGCTTCAGCGCGCACAGGGCGGCTTCGAGACCGGCCTGGAGGTCATCGAGTTCGGCATTCACATGGATGCGGATGGCCTGGAAACTGCGGGTGGCCGGGTGGGTGCGGCCGTCGCCGCGCCCGAGCAGCTTGGCGATCACATCGGCCAGATCGCCGGTGCGCTCGAACGGTTTTTCGCCACGGCGAAGAACGATCGCCTTGGCGATGCGCCGACTCTGGCGCTCCTCGCCATGCAGCCACAGCACGCGGGCGATCTCGGCCTCGTCGGCATGGTTGACGAAATCCGCGGCACTCAAGCCCTGCGTCGGGTCCATCCGCATGTCGAGCGGACCGTCATGGCGGAAGCTGAAGCCGCGCCGGGCATCGTCGAGTTGCGGCGAGGACACACCGAGATCGAACAGCACGCCATCGAGGCCGCCCGCCGTCTCGCTCCACTCGCCCAAGGTGGCGAAACTGGCCTGGCGCACCCGCACCCGCGCATCGCTGGCGGCCAAGCTCGTCGCTTCGCGAATGGCTTCAGGGTCCTTGTCCATCACCAGCAGCCGGCCCTGCGGGCCGAGCCGATCGAGGATGCCGCGAGCGTGACCGCCACGACCGAAGGTGCCGTCGAGGTAGGCGCCGCTCGGTGCGATGGCGAGCGCGTTCAGCACCGGCGCCCAGAGCACCGGCATGTGTTGCGACTGCGGTGCACCGGCCACGGGATGCACCGGCCTAGAGCCGCAAGTCCTGCATCGCCGCGCTGACGCCGGCCGACCCGATGGTCTGCCGCATCTGCGCCAGATGCGCCTGCTCGCTCCACAACTCGAGCCGCCCGCCCATGCCCATCAGCACGGCACGCTTCTCGAGGCCGGCGGTGGCTCGCATCGAGGCCGGCAGCAGCACGCGGCCAGCGGCGTCCGGTTCCAGCGGTGTGGCGGCACCGACCAGCATGCGTTGCAGCACGCGATGCTCAGGCACAAAGGCCGAGAGCGCGACGACCTGATCGCGCACGTTCTGCCAGGCGGTCTCGGGGTAGAGGTAGAGCGAACCCTGATCGAAGGGGTTGTAGGTCAGCACCAGACGGTTGCCGCAGTCGCGCACGACGGCATCACGGAAAGCGACCGGAATCGCCAGCCGCCCCTTGTCGTCGATCGTGATCGCGGTTTCGCCTTGGAACATCGCGGCGGCTCTCCTTCCACCTAATCCCACGAAAAACCATTAATCCCCTCAGGCGCCCACGGTAGGCCCGCGCGATGGCGCTGTCAATGCTTTCACAAGGGGAAAATTCGCCAGCCGGATCAAGGCCTTAGCCGACACTTCAAGTGTTACGTGAAGTGTTTATCCACAAGCCTTGTTCTGTATGGCTTCGCGTCCGCAGCACCGGGCGGCCAGCAGGGGCCAGCGCAACTCGAAGGCGGGCCTGCGATGTATCACAGGCACAGGCTGACGAGCCGTAGGCCTTGCACCCGGCCCACGGCGCATCGCCGGGTGGAAAAGAAGACGGAGGTGGCCGTTAAGCCGGGTTCTGTGCCGACCTTGCGGCCGGTGGCAGCCATTCCTCTCGGCCCCGCCTCGCGGCGGGGCTCCAGCAGCCTACCCGGGTGCGGGCCGGGCCAGCCCAATGCACCCCTATTTGGCCTTGCTCCGGGTGGGGTTTGCCGTGCCCTGCGACGTTGGCCCCGCAGGCGGTGGGCTCTTACCCCACCGTTTCACCCTTACCACGCACCCTTGCGGGCCGTTCGGCGGTTTGCTTTCTGTTGCACTTTCCGTCGGCTCGCGCCGCCCAGGCGTTACCTGGCACCCTGCCCTGTGGAGCCCGGACTTTCCTCGGCGAGGGTTGCCCCTCGACGCGACTGCCTGGCCACCTCCGTCAGGCTGCAGTGTACGCGCCAGGGGCTGAACACGGCGGCGCCTCAGTCGGCCTGGTGTACGGCGTAGAGGGCTTTGCGCGGTGCGCCGCTCAACTCGGCGGCGAGCTGCGCGGCCTGCGAGGGCTTCAGATGTTCGGCCAGCCGGGCATACAGCCGTCGTCCCTCCGCCAGCCGGGCGGCCTCGTGGTCTTCGTTGCCGCGCACCACCAGCACGAATTCGCCGCGCCGCTGGTTGGGGTCGGCGGCGACGGCGGCGGCGATCGCCGCCAGACTGGGGCCGAGTAGGGTCTGGAAGCGTTTGGTCAGCTCGCGGCCGAGGACGGCCTCGCGGTTGCCGCCGAACACCGCGATCAGGTCGGCCAGTGCCGCCTCGATGCGGTGCGCGCTCTCGTAGAACACGAGGGTGCGCGGCTCGGCCTGCAAGCCGGCCAGCCGCTCGCGGCGGGCACTGGCCTTGGCCGGAAGAAAGCCCTCGAAACAGAAGCGGTCACTGGGCAGACCGGCCACGCTGAGTGCCGCAATCGCCGCACAGGGGCCGGGAACCGGCAGCACCGGCAAGCCGGCCGAGCGTACCGCCCGCACCAGCCGATAACCGGGATCGGACACCAGCGGCGTGCCGGCATCACTGACCAGTGCCAGCGCGGCACCCGCCTGCAGACGGGCGACCAAGGCCGCCGTCACCTCGTTCTCGTTGTGCTCGTGCACGGCGATGAGCGGACGCGCCAGACCGAACTGCGCGAGCAGCAGGCCGGTGCTGCGGGTGTCCTCGGCGCAGATCGCATCGACACCGGCAAGGACCGCCTGCGCGCGCGGCGAAAGATCGCCCCGATGACCGATCGGCGTGGCGACCACGTACAGGGTGGCGGGGGTGATTTCGGACATGCAGGGGCTCCAGCGGATCGTATGATTCTAGGCCCCTGCCCTCTGGATGCCCCGCATGGCCCTTCCGGCTGCCCTGCCCCGCCTCAGCCACCGCCTGCCCGTCCTCTTGCTGCTGGTGGCGGCCTTGGCCGGCTGCGCCACGGCGCCCCGGCCCCGCGAGCTTGGCCAGACCGAACTGGACGCGCGGGCGCTGGATGCCGCCGGTCGCCACGCCGAAGCGGCCGTTGCCTGGCGCAGCCTCGCCGCCCAGGGCCGCGGCGTCGACGACGCGGCCTGGCACCTCTACGCCGCCGAAGCGCTCTGGCGCAGCGCTCAGCTCGAGGCCGCCGCCGCCGAACTGGCGCAATCGCCGCGCCGGCGTCTGCAGGGCATCGATCCCCTGCGCCACGATCTGGTGAGCGCCGCGCTGGCCCTGGCCGCCGGCCGCACCCGCGAGGCCCTGCCCGTGCTGGCGGCCGAACCGCAGGGCCTGCCGCCCACGCTGCAAAGCGACTGGCTGGACCTGCGCGCCCGTGCCCTGCTGGCCGCCGGTGACCGCTTCGCCGCCGCCGCTGCGCTGGTCCGACGCGCGCCCCTGCTGGAGGGCGAGGCCCGGGCCCGGGTACTGCGCGAGGCCGGCCGGCACCTGCAGGCCCTGCCCGATGCCGACCTGCGCCAGGGCATCGCCCGGCTCGATGCCGAGTCCGCGCTGCTGCCGCTGGCCCTGCGCGAAGCCCGCCGGCGTGGCCTCGCCATCGACACGCTGGCCGCTGCGCCGGTGGCGCTTGCCGAGGGCCGGCTGCCGCCGGCCATCGACGGTTACCACCCACCCCGCCGGATGGCCGTGCTGTTGCCCCTGAGCGGTGAACGCGCCGCCGCCGGACGGGCCGTGCGCGATGGCCTGCTGGCCGGCTTCCACGGCGAGACCCGGCACCGCCCCACCCTGGTCTTCCTCGACACCGGCGGCACCCCGGAAGGTGCCCGCCGGGCCCGCGACCGCGCTCTCGCGGAAGGCGCCGACCTGCTGCTCGGACCGCTGGGCCGCGAGGAGGTGGTCGCCCTCGCCGCCGAACCGATGCCGGTGGCCTGGCTGGCCCTGAACCGGATGGCCGTCACCGCCCCCGGCAGCGGCAGCTTCGCCCTGACCCCGGAGGACGAGGGCGCCGCTGTGGCGCAACGCCTGCTCGACCAGGGCCTGCAACGCGCTCTGGCGGTTGCCGAGCCGGACGACACCGCGCAGCGCGCGCTGGCCGGGTTCCGTGAACGCTTCACCCTGGCCGGCGGGCAGCTGCTGGCGGTGGCCGCACTCGATCCGATCGGCGGCACCGCCGCGCAGGCCCTGGCCACCCTGGCGCCGCAGGCTGGCGAGGCCCAGGCCCTGTTCCTCGCCGCCCGTGCGCCGGCGCTGCGCATCCTCCTACCGCAGCGCGAAGCCCACGGCCTGGGCGGCCTGCCGGTTCTGGCGACCTCGCTGGTGCAGGCCGGCGCCGACCCCCGACTCGACCGCGAACTCGATGGCCTGCAGTTCCCCGAACTGCCCTGGCTGCTCGGCTTGGGCGGTGGCCCCGGCGATGCCGAAGCACTGGCACGCCGTCTGCCCAGCGCCCGCGGCAGTGCGGCACGACTGTTCGCCTTCGGCTACGACGCCTGGACGGTGGCCACCCACCTCGATGCCCTGCGCGGCGGTGCGCTGCGCAACGGCGCCACCGGCGGGCTGGGCATCGATGCCGCCGGCGTTGTCGAGCGCAGCCCGGCCTGGGCCGAGTTCGCCGAGGGCCGCAGCCGGCCGGTGGCACCAGGCAGTCTGCTGCCCCTGCCCTTGGCGCCGATCAGACCCAGCGGCCCGCTCTGAGACCGACCATGCCCGACGACGCAGGGACGCGTCCCGCCGATCACCGCACCGAAGCGCGACGCCGCGGCGATGCCGCCGAAGAAGCCGCCCTGCAGCTGCTGCGTGCGGCCGGGCTGGTGCTGCTGGCCCGCAACCTGCGTTTCAAGGTCGGTGAACTCGATCTGGTGATGCGTGAAGGCAGCACGCTGGTGATCGTCGAGGTCCGCCGCCGCCAGCACGCCGGCTGGGGCGATGCGCTGGCCAGCATCGACCGCGGCAAGGCACGGCGGCTGGTGCGGGCCACCGAGGCCCTGCTGCAACGCCAGCCGCGCTGGGCGAGCGGCGCCTGCCGCTTCGATGTGGTGGCTTTCGACGCCGAACTCACGCCGCACTGGCTGCGCGGGGCCTTCACCCTCGACGCGATCGGCCTCGCCTGAGGCCGCTCAGGGCCCGAGCGCGGCAAGCAGCGGCGGTGCCGCGGCCAAAGCCAGCGCCATGGCCAATGCGGTCAGGGCACCGGCCAGCAGATCGTCGAACAGCGTGCCGAACGCGCCCTTGAAGTGGCGGTCGGCCCAGCCGATCGGCCCGGGTTTGAAGATGTCGAGCAGGCGGAACAGCAGCACCGCGGCCAGCACCCAGGGCCACTCGGTGGGCAGCAGAGCGAGCGCCAGCCAGATGCCCACCACCTCGTCCCAGACCACCAGTGGCGGATCGGCACGGCCGCTCTCGCGGATCGTCCAGGGCAGCGCCCAGAGGCCGAGCAGGAAAGCCAGACCAACGACACCGAGGTAATCGGCCAAGGGCAGATCGGAAAGCCAGAACCACCAGGGCAGGACCGCCACCACGGTGGCCACGGTGCCCGGCGCCCAGGGCGAGAAGCCGACACCGAAGCCGGTCGCCAGCCAGCCACGCGGATCGCGGATGAGGCGACGGCGGGTGCCCGGTGGCAGGTGTTGCGGCGAGCGGACGACCTCCGCCGGCGGCGTGGACGGCAAGCCGCGCAGGTGGCGACGGTTTTTCAAGCGCCACTCCCGGCGAAATGCACGTAGCCACGCCGCGCCGGCAGCGGCAGCGGCAGGCGGTCGGCGTCGAACAGGCGCAGGCGTGCCCCGGCGACCAGCGAGCCAACCCGGCTGGCTGGGGTCGCCACAGCATCAAGCGCCTTGCGCACGGCCTCGCGGCGCGCCACCGGCGCGCTGAAGCACAGCTCGTAGTCGTCACCGCCGGTGAGTTGCAACTCGCGCCGGAGCAAGGGATCGGGAAAGGCTTCGAGCAATGCCGGCGAGGCCGGCAGGGCATCGGCCTCGACATCGGCACCCAGGCCGCTCATCGCCAACAAGTGGCCGAGGTCGGCAAGAAAACCGTCGCTGATGTCGATGCAGGCCGTGGCCAACCCGCGCAGTGCGATGCCGGCACCGAGCCGGGGCGTCGGCCGGTCGAGCCGATCACGCAGGCGACCGGTGCGCAGCATGGGCAGGCCGGACTTCCACAGGGCCAGGGCGCCCGCAGCATCGCCCAAGGTGCCGGTGATCCACAGGTCGTCGCCAGCGGACGCGCCGGCGCGGGTCAGCGCACTGCCCTTCGGCACGTAGCCCATCACGGTGACGCTGGCGGCCAGCGGGCCGCGCGTGGTGTCGCCGCCGACCAGGGCGACGCGGTGCGTATCGGCGAGGGCGGCAAAGCCGGCGGCGAATTCGTCGACGAACGCGCTGTCGTCGTCAGGCAGCGTCAGTGCCAGCAGGGCCACGGCGGGCTCGGCGCCCATCGCCGCCAGGTCGGAAAGATTGACCGCCAGCGCTTTCCAGCCGATCGCCGACGGCGGCACGCCACGGGCAAAGTGCACGCCCTCGACCAGGGTATCGACGGCCAGCACCAGCTGCTGGCCCTTGGGCGGATCGATCAGGGCGGCGTCGTCGCCGATGCCCAGGACCACGTCCGGGCGGGACCCGGCACGTTGGCGGATGCGGTCGATCAGCGAGAACTCGGCCATGGTGTCTGCTTCGGGTCGCCGCAGGGGCGATCAGGAAAAGATGCCGATCCGCGTGCAAGGGCCGTGCCCCCGACCCGCATCGGCGCTTGCGGCTCAGCGCCGGCCCAAGGCCGCCTCGCCCGGGCGCCACTCGGCGGCGGCACGGTCGAGCACGCCGTTGACGTAGGTGTGACCGTGGTCGGAGCCGAAACGCTTGGCGGTCTCGATGGCCTCGTTGAGCACCACCCGGTAGGGCACATCGAGGCGGTGCAGCAGCTCGAAGGCGGCGATCCGCAGCACGGCGCGCTCGATCGGATCGACCAGCTCCACCGGCCGGTCGAGGTGGGCGGCGAGGCGCAGGTCGAGCACGCCACGATGCTCGGCCACACCCCGGACCAGGGCCTCGAAGTAGTCGAGGTCGGCCACCTCCATGTCCTGCTCGTGCTGGAACTGGTGGATGAGCTGCGGGATCGCCGTGCCCGACACCTGCCAGGCGTAGAGCGCCTGCAGGGCGCGGCGGCGCGCACGCGAACGGGCGGCGGGGTCGATGCCATCGGTGCGGATCGGCTTCATGCGGTGCTCGTCGGCCAGTGCTGCAAAAGATCGCTCATCTCGAGGGCGGCCAGCGCGGCCTCCTCGCCCTTGTTGCCCATCGCGCCGCCGGCGCGGGCCTCGGCGTCGGCGTAGGTCTCGACCGCCAGCACGCCGTTGGCGACCGGAAGCTGGTAGGCCTGCTGCACCTGCATCAGCGCCTCGGCGCAGCCGTCGGCCACCTGCTCGTAGTGGCGGGTGTCGCCGCGCACCACGCAGCCCAGCGCGACCAGGGCGACGGTGCCGCCGGGTTCACCCCGGCGGTGGCGGGCGATGGCGGCGGCGGCGAGCGGGATCTCCCAGGCGCCGGGCACGCGCACCACATCGATGCGGGTCTCCTCGACGCCGTTGTCGAGGAGGGCTTTCTTCGCGCCATCGACCAGCGCATCGGTGATGCGCGGGTTCCAGCGGCTGGCGACGATGGCGTAGCGGCCAACCGGGTGCGGCCGGAGGTCGCCTTCGAAACGGGGCATGGTGGGCGGGTCGGGGAGCGGGCGGTCGTGCAGTTTACGCCCTTCGCCAGCCGGGCCGCCCTGCTCTGGCCGGACCGGGCGTTTCAGGGGTTCAGCGCAAGGGCAGGTGCTCGAGCACGTCGAGGCCGTAGCCGCCAAGGCCGATCTGCCGGCGCGGCGTGCCGAGCACGCGCAGGTGCTTGAGGCCGAGATCCGCAAGAATCTGCGAGCCGGCGCCGTTGCGCCGCCATTCCTGGACGCGGCCGGCCGGGGCCTCGGGCTGCTCGGTGATGCGGGCGAGCAGGGCCTCCGGGCTCAGGGTTTCGGCCAGCACCACGAGCACGCCCTCGCCTTCCGCGGCGATCCGGGCCAGCGCCTCGGCCGCCGAACCGCCCAGATCCGGCCGCCGCCAGTGCAGCACATCGGCCAGCGCGTTCTTGACATGCACCCGCACCAGCGCCGGACGTTCGCCCGAGGGCGCACCGCGCACCAGGGCGAAGTGCAGCTCGTGGCTCAGGCGGTCGCGGTAGGTGAGCAGCCGGAACGGGCCAAAGGCGGTATCAATGGCACGGGCATCGATCCGTTCGACGGTGTGCTCGGTTTCCAGCCGATGCCGGATCAGCGCCTCGATCGAGCCGATCTTCAGGCCGTGCTGCTGGGCGAACACCTCCAGCTCCGGGCGGCGCGCCATCGAGCCGTCGGGGTTGAGGATCTCGACCAGCACGCCGGCCGGCTCCAGCCCGGCCAGCAGGGCGAGGTCGCTGGCGGCCTCGGTGTGGCCGGCGCGGGTCAGCACGCCGCCGGGCTGGGCCATCAGCGGGAAGATGTGGCCGGGCTGGGCGAGATGCTCGGGCGCGGCGTCGGGCCGCACCGCGGTGCGGATGGTGTGGGCGCGGTCGTAGGCGCTGATGCCGGTGGTGACGCCTTCGGCGGCCTCGATGCTGACCGTGAAGTTGGTGTGGTGCGGCGAGGTGTTGCTGCGGACCATCGGCCCCAGGCCCAACTGGCGGCAACGCTCGCGGGTCAACGACAGGCAGACCAGGCCACGCGCATGGGTGACCATGAAGTTGATGTCGGAGGGCCGCACCAGCTCGGCGGCCATGATCAGGTCGCCTTCGTTCTCGCGGTCCTCGTCGTCGACGATGACCACCATCTTGCCGAGGCGGAGGTCCTCGAGGATCTCCGGAATGGTCGCGAAGGCGCTTGTCGCGTCGTCCGCCGCGTGCATCGCGCTCATGCCCAAGCCTCCGTCTCCTGCAGGCGGGCGACGTAGCGCGCCACCGTGTCGATCTCGAGATTGACCGGCGTGCCGGCCGGCATCGTGCCAAAGCCGGTGTGCGCAAGCGTGTGCGGCACGAGCATCACCTCGAAGCCGGCCTCGTCCACCGCGTTGACCGTCAGCGAAACGCCGTCGACCGCGATCGAGCCCTTCGGCGCGATGAAGCGCAACAGCGGCTTTGGCGCGGCAAAGCGCCAGCGCTGGCCGCGGGCCTCGTCCTGCACCGCCACGACCGCGCCCAGGCCATCGACATGGCCACTCACCAGATGGCCGCCGAGGCGATCGCCGACCCGCAGCGCACGTTCGAGATTGACGACCACGCCGATGGCGAGTCCGCCGAGCGTGGTCATAGCCAGCGTTTCGGTGGAGACATCGGCCTCGAACCAGCCCTCGCCGGTGGCGCCGGTGTCGAAACCGACCACGGTGAGGCAGACGCCGTTGCAGGCGATCGACTCGCCGAGTTGCACGTCCTCGAAAGGCAGCGCGCCGACGCCGAAGCGCAGGCGCACATCGCCGCCGATGGGCGTGCGGGCGGCGAGGCGGCCGAGGGCCTGGATCAATCCGGTGAACATCGCGGGGTCCGGTTCCGGGAGGCGCGCAGTATAGGGAGCCGGCGCCTCTCCGGCGTCGCCGCGGCGGCAACACGGCGTTCCGGTTCGATGCCGACACCGAAACTCAAGGGGTCGGCCGGTAACTCAAGCGCAGATCGCCGTCCTCGAAGGCATGCACATCGACGCGCTCGAAGCCGAGGCGATCGGCCATGCGCTCGATGCCGAGCCCGTCGAACAGCGGGCGGCCGCGTTCGCCCAGAAGCACCGGGGCGAGGTAGACCAGCAGCTCGTCGACCAGACCGGCACGCAGGAAGGCCCCGGCCAGCTTGGCGCCGGCCTCCACCTGGACCTGGTTGACCTGCCGTATCGCCAGCTGCGCCAGCACCGCGTGCAGATCGAGGTGACGGCCGGCCCGTGGCACGGCGAAACCCTCGACCGCCGGGCCGTAGTCGGGCACGAGGTCGTCGGCATGGGCGACGAGGGTGGCCACCTCGCCGTCGAGCAGTTGGCAGCCACGCGGCAGGCTGCCACGGTGGTCGAGCACCACGCGCAGCGGCGGCACGAAGGCGGTGCCCTCCGGCACCCGCGCAGTGAGCTGCGGGTCGTCGGCCAGCACGGTGCCGAGGCCGGTCAGCAGGGCCGAGGCCCGCGCCCGCCAGAGCTGCACGTCGGCGCGGGCGGACTCGCCGCTGATCCACTTCGACTCACCATTGGCCAGCGCGGTGCGGCCGTCGAGGCTCATCGCCAGCTTGACCCGCACCCAGGGCCGGCCGTGGCGGGCACGCATCAAAAAGCCGCGGTTCAGCCATTCGGCCTCCTCCGCCATCAGGCCCTGCTCGACCGCCACACCGGCCGCCTGCAGGGCAGTGAAGCCGCGCCCGGCCACCGCGTGGAAGGGGTCGCGGATGGCGGCGACGACGCGCACCACGCCGGCTGCCACCAGCGCATCGGCGCAGGGTGGCGTGCGGCCGAAATGCGCGCAGGGTTCGAGGGTGACGTAGGCCGTCGCGCCTGCGGCGCGGGCCCCGGCCTCACGCAGCGCGAACACCTCGGCATGCGGCTCGCCGGCGCGCTCGTGGGCGCCGCGACCGACCACCTCGCTGCCGTGGGCGATGACACAGCCGACCATCGGGTTCGGCTTGGTGGTGAAGGCCCGCGCCGCGGCGAGGCGCAGGGCCTCGGCCATGTGGCGGTGGTCGGTGTCGGAGAAAGGCATCGCTCAAGCGTACCGGCTGCGCGCTCGCGCCGCGCGACTCAGGCCTTTTTCGCTCTCGCGGCCTTCGGCGCGGTGTCCTCGAGCGGCAAGTCGAGGGTCTGCGCCGCCGGCAGGTCGCGTTGCAGCTTCTCGATCTCCTCGCGGAAATCCTGGACGTCCTCGAAGCTGCGGTAGACCGAGGCGAAACGCACGTAGGCGACCTGGTCGAGCAGTTTCAGCTGCGCCATCACGAAATCACCGATCCGCCGCGAGGGCAGTTCGCGCTCGCCGCTCTTGCGCAGGTCGTTGACGACGGCGAGCACGGCATCGTCGATCCGCTCGGCCGACACCGGGCGTTTCTGCAGGGCCCGCTCGAAGCCGGTGCGCAGTTTGCGTTCGTCGAAGGCCTCGCGCTGGCCATCACTCTTGATAACCGCCGGCAACCGCCACTCCACCTGCTCGACCGTCGAGAAACGCTCACCGCAGGCCGGACATTCGCGGCGGCGACGGATGCTGCTGCCGTCCTCGGCCACTCGCGAGTCGATCACGCGGCTGTCTTCGTGCGGGCAGAACGGGCAGTGCATGGCGTTACGGGACGTCCGGCGTTGATGGTCGAAGAAGCGAATGGGGAGGAAAGAGGAAAGAGTCCGCGCGTCGCAAGCTCGCGATCTGCCGCCTCCACTCGTGCCTCTCTCCTCGCTTCATCACTCTTTCCTGCGCCCGTGTTCAGCCGTACACCGGGTACTTGCGGCACTGCGCGGTCACGGCCTCGCGCACCCGGGCGATCACGGCGGCATCGGCCGGGGCGTCGAGCACGTCGGCGATCCAGCCCGCCAGCGCCACGCAGTCGGCTTCGGAGTAGCCGCGGGTGGTGACGGCCGGAGTGCCGATGCGCAGCCCCGAGGTGACGAAGGGCGAGCGCGGGTCGTTCGGCACGGCGTTCTTGTTCACCGTGATGTGCGCGGCACCGAGCGCGGCTTCGGCGTCCTTGCCGGAAACCTCGCGGCCGATCAGGTCGATCAGCATCAGGTGGTTCTCGGTGCCGCCGGAGACGATCGTGCAGCCACGCGCCATCAGCGTGCTGGCCATCGCCTGGGCGTTCTTCACCACCTGCTGCTGGTAGGTCTTGAACGAGGGCTCCAGCGCCTCCTTGAAGGCCACCGCCTTGGCGGCGATCACATGCATCAGCGGGCCGCCCTGGATGCCCGGGAAGACGATGCTCTGCAGCTTCTTCTCGAGATCCTCGGCCTTGTCGCCGGCCCCTTCGCGGCTCAGCACGATGATCCCGCCACGCGGCCCGCGCAGGGTCTTGTGGGTGGTGCTGGTGACCACATGCGCGTGCGGCAGCGGGTTCGGGTAGACGCCCGCGGCGACGAGGCCGGCGATGTGCGCCATATCGACGAAGAGGACCGCGCCCACCTTGTCGGCGATCGCGCGAAAGCGCGCCCAGTCGAGCACCTGCGAGTAGGCCGAGAACCCGGCGATGAGCATCTTCGGCCGGTGTTCGAGGGCGAGGCGCTCGACCTCGTCCATGTCGATGAAACCCTGCGCATCGACACCGTATTGCACGGCCTGGTAGAGCTTGCCCGAGGCGTTCACCTTGGCGCCGTGGGTCAGGTGCCCGCCATGGGCCAGGCTCATGCCAAGAATCGTGTCGCCCGGCTGCAGCAGGGCCATGAACACGCCCTGGTTGGCCTGCGAACCGGAATGCGGCTGCACGTTGGCGTAGTCGGCACCGAACAGCGCCTTGCAGCGCTCGATGGCGAGCTTTTCGGCGACATCGACGAACTCGCAGCCGCCGTAGTAGCGCTTGCCGGGGTAGCCCTCGGCGTATTTGTTGGTAAGCACCGAGCCCTGTGCCTCCATGACACGCGGGCTGGCGTAATTCTCCGAGGCGATCAGTTCGACGTGGTCTTCCTGGCGCTGCCGCTCGGCGGCCATGGCGGCGGCCAGTTCAGGGTCGTAACCGTCAATGCGCATGCTGCTCGGGAACATCGGGCGGGCCTCGGCGGAAAGAGACCGCCATTGTAGCCGCCAAGCCGGAGGCGGGCCTCCGGTATACTCCCACGGCCCCCGAATGCCCCCACCCGCCGCCGGCGCCGCCGCGGCCGGGCGCGTCTGAATGGAGTGAGACATGCAGTACATCTACACGATGAACGGTGTGAGCAAGACCGTTCCGCCCAAGCGCCAGATCATCAAGGACATCTCGCTGTCCTTCTTCCCCGGCGCCAAGATCGGCCTGCTCGGCCTGAACGGCTCCGGCAAGTCGACGGTGCTGCGCATCATGGCCGGCGTCGACAAAGATTTTGTTGGCGAGGCGCGCCCACAGCCCGGCATCAAGGTCGGCTACCTCGAGCAGGAACCCAAGCTCAACCCCGAGCACACGGTGCGGCAGGCGGTCGAAGCGGGCTTGGGCGACATCTTCAGCGCGCAGGCGCAACTCGACGCCGTCTACGCCGCCTACGCCGAGCCGGATGCCGACTTCGACAAGCTCGCCGCCGAACAGGCGCGGCTCGAGGCCATCCTCGCCGCCGGCGATGCCCACCAGGTCGAACAGCAGCTCGAAGTGGCCGCCGACGCGCTGCGCCTGCCGCCCTGGGAGGCCATCGTCGGCAAGCTCTCGGGCGGTGAGAAGCGCCGCGTGGCGCTGTGCCAGCTGCTGCTGCAGAAGCCCGACATGCTGCTGCTCGACGAGCCCACCAACCACCTCGACGCCGAGTCGGTGGAGTGGCTGGAGCAGTTCCTCGCGCGCTACCCGGGCACCGTGGTCGCGGTCACCCACGACCGCTACTTCCTCGACAACGCCGCCGAGTGGATCCTCGAGCTCGACCGTGGCCGCGGCATCCCGTGGAAGGGCAACTACACCGACTGGCTCACGCAGAAGGACGAGCGTCTGAAGCAGGAGGAAAGCTCCGAGAGATCGCGCCAGAAGGCCATCCAGCGCGAGCTCGAGTGGGCGCGCAGCAATGCCAAGGGCGGCCGCACCAAGGGCAAGGCGCGCCTGGCCCGGCTCGAGGAGCTGCAGGCCGTCGAGTACCAGCGCCGCAACGAGACCAACGAGATCTTCATCCCGCCGGGCGAGCGGCTCGGCCAGAACGTCATCGAGTTCAAGAACGTCAGCAAGAGCTATGGCGACCGCGTGCTGATCGACGATCTCTCCTTCATCATCCCGAACGGCGCGATCGTCGGCATCATCGGCCCCAACGGTGCGGGCAAGTCGACGCTGTTCCGCATGCTCACCGGGCAGGAGAAGCCCGACAGCGGCACGATCACGATGGGCCCGACGGTGAAGCTGGCCTACGTCGATCAGTCGCGTGACAAGCTGGAAGGCAACCACAACGTCTTCCAGGAAGTGTCGGGCGGCGCCGACATCCTCACCATCAACGGTGTGGAGATCCAGTCGCGCGCCTACATCGGCCGCTTCAACTTCAAGGGCCAGGACCAGCAGAAACTGGTCGGATCGCTGTCCGGCGGTGAGCGCGGCCGACTGCACCTGGCCAAGACTCTGCTGCAGGGCGGCAACGTGCTGCTGCTCGACGAACCCTCCAACGACCTCGACATCGAAACCCTGCGCGCGCTGGAAGACGCGGTGCTCGAGTTCCCCGGCTGCGCGATGGTCATCTCGCACGACCGCTGGTTCCTCGACCGCATCGCCACCCACATCCTCGCCTTCGAGGGCAACTCGCATGTCGAGTTCTTCCTCGGCAACTACCGCGAGTACGAGGAAGACAAGAAGCGTCGTCTTGGCGCAGAAGGCGCCGCGCCGAAGCGCATCCGCTTCAAGGCATTGAAGTAAAGAGTGAACAGGAGGGAGGAAAGAGTAGGCCGCGCGAGAACCACTCGTTCCTCTCTACTCGCTCCATCACGCTTTCCTCCCAGGAGTCTCCGCGCGTGAGGTTCATCACCACACTGAAGAGCCGCTGGGCCGCATCCGGCTCCCTGCTCTGCGTCGGCATCGACCCGGAGCCCGGCCGCTACCCCGCCGGGCTCGCGGACGACCCCGACCGCGTGTTCGCCTTCGGCAAAGCCATCGTCGACGCCACGGCCGAGTACGCCTGCGCTTTCAAGCCGCAGATCGCCCACTTCGCCGCACAGGGCGCGGAAGACGCGCTCGAACGGCTGATCGCGCATATCCATGCCACGCACCCCGGCATCCCCGTCATTCTCGACGCCAAGCGCGGCGACATCGGCAGCACCGCACAGCACTACGCCAGCGAAGCCTTTGATCGCTACCGCGCCGACGCGGTGACCGTCAATCCCTATCTGGGCAGCGATTCGCTGGCGCCCTACCTCGAGCGCGCCGACCGCGGCTTGGTGGTGCTGTGCCGGACCTCGAACCCCGGTGCCGCCGAGCTGCAGGACCTGCCGGTTTGCGGTGCCGACGGTACGAGCCGCCCGCTCTACCAGCGCGTGGCCGAGAAGGCCGCCCGCGACTGGAACGCGAACGGCAACCTCGCGCTGGTGGTGGGGGCGACCTGGCCCGGGCAGCTCGGCGAGGTGCGTGCCATCGTCGGGCCTTCGATGCCCCTGCTGGTGCCCGGCATCGGCGCGCAGGGCGGCGATCTCGACGCCGTGCTCAGGCAGGGCCTCAACGTCGAGGGCACGGGGCTCATCATCAGCAGCTCGCGGGCCATCCTCTACGCCAGCAGCGGCGCGGATTTCGCCGTGGCCGCGGCATGCGTTGCCCGCGAGACCCGCGACGCGATCAATCGTCTGCGCTGAGGACCACGCTGGCTGAGGCGACTTGGGCCGGGGCCAGGGTGCAGTCCGGGCCGACCACGTGGCCGCGACCGGCGTTCTTGGCCCGGTACATCGAGTGGTCGGCCCGGCGCAGCAGATCGGAAGGCTGCTCGTCCTGCTCGGGCTGCAAGGCCGCCACACCGGCGCTGAAACTCATCGGTACCGGCGTATCGCCAAGGTGGAAGGGCTCCTCCTCGCAGGACTGCTGCATGGCCCGCAACACCGTCATGGCGGCGTCGACACCGCTGCGCGTGAACAGCACGCCGAACTCCTCGCCTCCCAGCCGGCCGAGCAGCGCGCCATCGGCCGACCGCAGGAGCCGTTCGCTGAGGTGCCGCAGCACGGCATCACCCACCATGTGGCCGAAGCGGTCGTTGACCGTCTTGAAATAATCGAGGTCGAGGATCGCCAGAACCAAGGGCGCAGCGTCGGCCTGCGCCTGCCGCATGGCCGCCTCCAGCGTTGCGAGAAACGCCCGGCGGTTGAGCATCCCGGTCAGTTCATCGCGGGTGGCGAGCCGTTGCAGTTCGGCCTCAAGCTGCTTGCGCTGGCTGATGTTGATGACCGTCCAGACCACGCACTCGGGCAGCTCATCGGCATCGGCATGGACCGGGGCGATGCGGGCCTCGAACCACTGTTCGCCCTTCGGCCCGTCGTTGCGGTTGCCGGCGAAGTCGGCGGCACTCAGTCGGAACTCGCGGATCCGCGGGCGGCGGCTGTCGAGCACACGGCGCAGGGTATCGAGGAACACGTCGGCAAGCTTCGGTGCCATCAGTTCGTGAAGGGTCTTGCCCACCAGGTAGTCGGGGCTGTCGTAGGCTTCACGGTCGGTGCCGCCAAAGACCTCCAAGTAACGGCCTTCGCGGTCGAGCACGAACACGGGATCGACGAGGGCGCGGGCAGCGGCCTCGATCAGGCGGTGACGGGGCGGGGACGTTCGTTCCATGAGCCGGTCCGCAGGCATCGACTCTCTAGCCTACACGGGTTTTGAGGACCTGGCAGGCGGCCTTCGGCCAGGCCACGGCGAGCAGCCGCAGGGCGAGCAGGCTGAACACCAGAGGGCCGGCCAGCCGGGCCGGGCCGCGCGCCTCGTAACGCCACCAGTACCGCCACAGCCCACGGTGCTTGTGCCATTCGACGAAAAACGGCCGCGAGCGGCTCGAGACCCCGCGATGGTGCAGCACCGGCAGGTCGTTGGCCACGGCGATGGTGAAGCCGGCCTCGCGCAGGCGCCGGCAGAGGTCGAGGTCCTCGACATGCAGACGGTAACCGGCATCCCAGCCGCCCACCGCCTCGAAAGCACTGCGCGGCGTCAGCAGCAGCGCGCCGGAGCAGGCCTCAACCGGCTGCAAGGGCTGGCGCTCGTCGAAGGCCAGGGCGAGGGCATCGCGGCGACCAAGGCCCGCCCACAGACGGCGCAGCGAAAGGTCATGGCGACGGGCCGCCGGGTCGCGGCGGCCTGCGCGGTCCTGCAGGTCGGCGCCGATCGCGCCCGGCCGCGGCAGGCGGGCGGCGTGGGCGAGCAGCCGGGCGAGCGCCCCGGCCGGCAGTTCGATGTCGGGGTTGACGAACAGAAGCCAGGGCGAACGGCTGGCCGCGGCCCCGAGATTGCAGGCGGCGGCGAAACCCGGATTGCCGGGCAGCCGCAACAGCCGGAGACGGGGCTCCTCTGTTCGGAGGGCCTCCAGCAGGGCCATGCTGCCGTCGCGGGAGCCGTTGTCGATCACGCGGATCTCGGCCAGTTCCGGCTGCATCCGCAGCGAGGTGAGGCAGGCTGCCAGCGTGGCGGCGCTGTTGTAGCTGACGACCACGGCGGCCACCCCGGTCGTGTCGGTCAGCGCTTGATCCTGCCCGCTCACGGCCCGTCCGGCAGGCCGGCCTCGCGCAGGCGCTGGCGCAGGGTGTGGGCGTAGCGGTCGGTGGCCAGCAGCTCGCCGATCACCTGCTGGTAATGCGCATAGAGGCTCTGCTCGCGGTCGGCGAACCAGGACAGCGCCGGCAGGCCGGCGAGCGTGTCGCGCTCGCGGGCACAGGCGGCGAGGTGGTAGATCGGTGCCGCCTCGAGGCCCGGCTTGAGACCGGCACCGTCCTGGGTGAAGCAGGCGGTGGGGCCGGGCTCGCCCCGGAGGCACCAGAGCATCGAATGGCTCATCAGGCGCTGGCCGTAAAGCCGCACGCAGGGAAAATGCCGGGCCAGCAGAGCCTCGAACTCGGTGCGGTCGAGTTCGCGCACATGGTGCGGGTTGTGGTGCCCGGGCAGTTCGCTGTAGGTGCGGCGGTCCGGGGTGGAAAGCAGCAGCAGACCGCCGGGGGCCAGTACGCGGGCGAAGGCGGCGAGCAGGCCGTCGTGGTCGGCCAGGTGCTCCAGGGTCTCGAAACTCAGCACCAGATCGATGCTGGCCTCGGCCACGCCGTCGAGCCGGGTGGCGTCGCCGACCTCGAAGCGCAGGCGCGGGTGCGGGTAGCGGACGCGGGCATGGGCCACCGCCTCGGGAGCAAGGTCGATGGCCAACACCGAAGCTGCCGTGCCGGCCAGCAGGGCGGCGCCGTAGCCCTCACCGCAGGCCGCGTCGAGCACCCGCCGGCCGGCCGCCAGCGGCTGGGCGAAGGCGTAGCGGTGCCAGTGCTCGTAGGCCATCTCGCGCGGCTGTTCGGGGTGGTAGCGCTCGCCGGTGAAGGCCAGCGGCGGTGGGGTGTCGCTCATCGGAACAGGTCTCCTTGCAGGGCCTCGTCGGGCGCTGCCGAAAGGGCCTCGGCCAGCCGCGCCCGGTCCTCGCGCAAGGGGTCGTCAAGAATGAAACGGGCGATGCGCTCGTTGTAGCCCGGCCAGCGGGCGTTGAGGCGGCGCAGGTTCTCGCCGCCGGGGGCTTCGCCGAGGGCAGCGAAGGAGGCGTGGCCGAGGTGGGCGACGTAGGCGTCGTCGCAGAGCACATGCCGCCAGCCGTGGGCTTCGGTGCGCAGGCACCAGTCGTTCTCCTCGCCGTAGCCGCGGCCGAAGGTGGCGGCGTCGAAACCGCCCAGTGCTTCGAGCGCGGCACGGCGCAGGAACATGCAAAAGCCCACCGCGGTCGGCAACACCGGGTAGCGCGGCGTCAGCCGGGCGGCGGCCTTGGCCAGCCGCCACGGCTCATCGGGCAGCGGGTTCGGGGCGACGAAGCGCGGGAACGAGACGATCTCGCCGTTGTTGCTCCAGGGTGTGGCGCTGGCGATGCGGGCATCGCTGGCGGCGCAGGCCCTCAGCCGCTGCAGCCAGTCGCCGGCCGGCACGGTGTCGGTGTTGAGCAGCACCAGATCGGCCGGGCCGGTTTCGGCGAAGGCGGCGTTGCAGTTGCCGGGAAAGCCGAGGTTGCGCGCTCGCCGCACCAGATGCGCGTCCAAGCGAGTGCGGCCGATCCAAGCCTTGAGCAGGTCCGGCACGCGCGGGTCGGTCGAGGCATCGTCGGCCAGGTGGACGCGGGTGCCGGGCGGCAGGCTGCGGTCCAGCGCGGCGAGGCAGGCGTCGAGGGCCTCCAGCGCGTTGAAGACCGGCACCACCACCACGGGCAGGGTCGAGGGCGCGCTCATGGCCGCTCCCAATGGTGCGGCAGTCGGACCAGCCCGAGTTCGCGGGCCGGACCGCGCAGCTCGAAATCGCGCTCGACGGTGTCGAACAGCCGCAGGGCCTCCGGGTCCATGGCATGGGCGCGGACCCGGTAGCGGCCGGGCAGCAGGGCCAGCGCGGGAAAATGCAGACGGATGCGCCAGGCCGCGGGATCGGCCGGATCGGCCGCCAGCGCCACGTCGTCCATTTCGCTGCTCACCCCGTAGACCGGCGTGCCATCGGCACGCACCAGCCCCACCAGCAGGTGTGGGCGCTCGCCCGGCGGGCCACGCAGGCCGGCCTCGATCACCAGGCTCGCGCCGGCCTCCAGCATCGCGCCGTGGCTGCCGACGAGCTCCAGCCGCTCGACATGGAACTCCGGGCGACCGGCCGGCGTGGCGGCGCTGCCCTCGTTGCGGTCGCGCTCCTCCAGCCAGGCCTCGTAGGCCTGCGCCACCGCCTGCGCCTCGCCCTGTGCGGCGATCCGGCCCTCGTGCAGCCAGATCGCCTGCCGGCACAGTTTGCGGACGTGGTAGAGGCTGTGCGAGACCAGCAGCAGGGTGCCGCCCTCGGCCAGGTAGCCGTCGATCCAGCGGATGCATTTTTTCTGGAAGCGTTCGTCGCCGACCGCCAGCACCTCGTCGGTGATCAGCAGGTCCGGGCGCGTCGCGGCGATCACCGCGAAGCCCAGTCGCACCACCATGCCGCTGCTGTAGTGCTTGACCGGCTCGTCGAAATAGCGGCCGATCCCGGCAAAATCCTCGATCTCCGGCAGTTTCGCCGCCAGTGCCGCACCGGCCAAGCCGTGGATGGCGGCGGCCATGCGCACGTTGTCGCGACCACTGTGCTCGGGGTGGAAACCGGCGCCGAGTTCGAGCAGGGCGCCGATGCGGCCATGCCGACGCACCACGCCAGCGCTGGGGGTGAGGGTGCCGGTGATGAGCTTGAGCAGGGTCGATTTGCCGGCACCGTTCTCGCCGATCACCGCCATCGATTCGCCGCGGGCGATGCGCAGGTCGATGCCGGAGAGCACCTCGATCTCGCGCCCCGGCGAGCGACCGCGCAGCAGCTGCCAGAGCGCGGCGATGCGGTCGCCGCGCGCGCCCACCGCCGGGTAGCGCTTGGCCAGGCCCTCGACCTCGACCAGAGCGGGGCTCACAGGAAATCCTCGAGATGGCGGCCGGCGCGCCGCTGCAAAGCCAACGAGCCCAGCAGCAGCAGCAGGGCCAGCAGGGCGGAGATACCGAGCGCCATCCAAGGCACCGCCGCGTGGCCGGACAGGCCGTGGCGCAGGGCCTCGATCGGTGCCGCCAGCGGGTTGAGCGCCAGCACGCCGGCGAAGGCGGCCGGCAACTGGGCGCGTTCGTAGAGCACCGGGGTGAGGAAGAAGCCGAGGCCCAGCAGTTGCCCGACCAGGGCCGCGCAATCGCGCACAAACACCTGCAGCAGCGCGGCGATCCGCGCCAGCGCCAGGGCGAACAGCGCCAGCACGGCGGTGGCCGCCAACGCCGCCACGAGGCCGGCGAGGGTCGGCCGCAGGCCAAAGCCGAGCAGCAGCACCAGCAGCACCAGCAGCAGACCGAAGCCATCGATCAGCACGCTGGCCAGCACCCGCGCATGGACGTAGAGCGAGGGCGGCAGCGGCACGCGGGCGATCAGACCGGCGTGGTCGAGGTAGCTCGTGGTGCCACGGTTCACGGCATTGGCGAACAGCAGCCAGGGAAACAGGCCGAGGGCTAAAAACACCGGAAAGGCGAGATCGGCGGTGGCGACACGGGCCGGCAGCAGGCTGCCGAACACGAAGGCCAGCACCAGCAGCTGCAACAAGGGCTGCAGCAGCAGCCAGGCACCGCCGGCCAGACTGCCCTGGTAGCGCTCGCGCCACTCACGCAGCAGCAGTTCGCCGAGGACGGCGCGATGGGCGAACGGCACGGCCGGCTCAGCGCAACGCCGGGAGGCCAGCGGCAGGCGGGGCCAGGCCCTGGAAGCGCTGGATGTAGTCGTCGGTGAGCACGCGGGTCGCCGCCGCATCACGGACCACCCGCGGCGTGATCAGCAAGAGCACCTCGGAACGCACCTCGTTGCGTGCCTGCTGACCGAACAGGCCACCGATGATGGGCAGCCGGGACAGCCCCGGCGCGCCCGAACTGGAGCGGCCGTCGGTCTGGCTGATCAGGCCGGCGAGCATCACCGTGTCACCGTCGCGGACCATGGCCTCGGTCTGCACGGTGCGGGTGCTGATGTTGGGGTTGCCGCCAGCACCCAGCACGTCGGTCGGCGAACTGATCTCCTGCTCGATTTCCAGAAACACCATGCCGTCGCCGCCAATCCGTGGCCGCACCCGCAGGCTGGTGCCGGTGGTCAGGAACTGCACGTTGCTGATGGTGTTGCCACCCGGCGTCGGCAGGCCGGTGCCCGGCACGAAACTGGTGCTGGCGACGGCGAGGTTCTGGCCGACATTGAGGGTCGCCTCGGCGTTGTTGCGCACGAACAGCGAGGGCGTGGACAGCACCCGCACATCGGTCTGGCTGTCGAGCAGACTGACGATGGCCGCCGAATCGCCGGAGGCGAAGGTGTAGAGCATCGACGCCGGACCGGGTGTGGCGGCATTGCCGATGGCCTGGCTCAGCTGGCCGGCGACCTGGCCAAGGCTGGCGCGGCCCGGCCGCAGGTTGCGCAGCTCGAAGGGCAGGGCGTTGTCGAAGAACCAGTTGACGCCGAAGGCGAGGTTGCCGGAAAGCGTCACCTCGAGGATTTGCGCCTCGATGTGGACCTGCGCCGGCATCACGTCGAGCCGTTCGATGGCGCGCCGGATCGATTCCCATTGCGCCGGGCTGGCACGCACCATCAGGGCATTGCTCTCCTCGATGGCGCTGATGCCGATGCCCGATTCGCCACCGCCGCCGGTTCCGGCGACGGGCGCGGGCGCCGCCGGCTCGGGCTGCGAGATGCGCTCCGGGCGGCGAGCGACATCGCCCAGACCGACCGGGCTCAGGCCGGGCGCGAGGTCGGCACGTCCACCTGCGGCAGGCGCGGCAACCCGGGCATCGAACACCGCGCCGAGCTGGGTGGCGAGGTCGGCGGCGCGCATGTATTTGACCTCGTAGACGAACAGCCGGGCACCCTCGCCGGCCAGATCGATGCGCTCGATCCATTCGCGGGCGGTGCGCAGGTAGCGCGCCTGCGGGGTGATGACGATGATCGAATTGCTGCCCTCGACCGGCAGGAAGCGGAACATGCCCGCCAGCGGCGAGCCGCTCTCCGGCCCGAACACCCGCTCCAGCGCGTCGATCACCGATTCGGCCTCGCTGCCCTGGATCGGAAAAACGCCGATCGACATGCCGGCCAGCCAGTCGACGTCGAAGATGCGGATCGTGCGCAGGTAGTTCTCCAGCTCGCTGCGGGTTCCGCCCAGCACGATCAGGTTGCGCGCGGCATCGACCTGGACGATGGCCCCTTCGCGGACGTAGGGCTTGAGCAGTTTCTGCATCTCGATGGCCGAGACGTACTGCAGGGGCACCGCACGCAGTTCAAAGCCACGGGCCTCGGCCGCTGGCGTGGTGCGCGGCGACAGATGGCCGGCCACCGCCTGGTCGGCCGGCACCACCGCGTAACGGCCGTCGGCCCAGATCAAGCGGGCGTTGTTCCAGCCCAGCACCATCTCCAGCAGGGCCAGAGCCTGGGCCGGACCGACCGGACGCGGCGTGGCCAGCGTCACCGTGCCCTGCACGGTCGGGGCGATCACGTAATTCTGCTGCAACAAGTCGCCAAGGATCGCCTTGACCACCGCATGCAGCGATTCACCCTCGAAGTTGAAGGTGGCCTCGCCGCCCTGGGGCAGCGGCGGCGGCGGTGCGGCGGCCAGTTCGGTGTCGATGGTGCGGCCGGTGCCTTCCTCGATCCGTGGTTCGGGTCGGGCGCTGGTGCCCAAGGCCTCGCCCTCGGCGCGGGCCAGCACCGGCTGCGGCGGCGGGGCCGGGTTGCGGGCGATCTCGGGCCGCGGAAGGCTGGCGCAGCCGGCCAGCGCCGCCACACAGGTGAGGCTGGCGAGCAGGGAACGCGGGGAGAGGGGCATGGTCATTGCTCGACGGGAACGGCGATGGGGGGATTGCCCTCGCGCAAACGGGCGCGGTGGGCTTCGATGCGGGCGCGGATGGCTTCGACCTCGGCCTGCTGCTGGGCCGAGCGGCGCACCGCCTCGGCCTCGACCTCGGGGCTGGCGGGGGACGGTTCGGCGCGGGGGATGGCCGTGGCAAAGCCCACCGCCGTCGGCACAGCACCGCCCTTGCCGTCGAACACCCGCAGTTCGAGCACACGCTGGCCGCCGGGGCCTTCCAGCACGGCCCGGCGCGGCTCCAAGGCGGCCAGCCGCCAGGCCGTGCCCGGAACACTTTCGCCCAGCCGCACACGGCGCGACAGCGCACCGCCCTGCTCGCTGAAAATCGCCATCTGCAGGCCTTCGGTCAACAGCACCGAACTCAACTCGCCCTCGAAGGGCGTTTGGGCCTGGGCGGCGACGGCCATGACCGGCACCGGCCGGCGGTCGGGATGAAAGAGCGGCCGCTCGCCCACCGCCCGGTAGTCGGTCAGCGGACCCAGCCGCGGCGATTCGGCCACCGCGAGCGGTTCGGGCAGTGCCGGGGCCAACGCCAGATCGGGCGGGTGCGGCCCGACCCGCCCGCCCAGGCCCAGCAGGGCCAGCAGCAGCAGGCCCAGGCTCCAGCCGGCCAAGGCGCCGGCGAGCAGGGTGATCGGACGCAGGCCCTCAAGCACCGGGCACCCCGCGCGCGCTGGCCGGCGTGGTCGGTCGCAGGTAGCCGTGGAGGTCGAAGGTCACGTCGATGCGGCCCTCGGCCATGCCCTGCCCGGCGGTGAAAAAAGCCACCAGGCTGCCCAGCGCCAGATTGTCGATGAACAAGGCCGGCCGGCCGGCCTCCAAGGCATGCAGCACCTGGGCCAAGGCAACGCCATCGCAGCGCAGCCGGACCTGCACGGTGACGCGGGTGAAAGGCGGGGTGCCGGGCACCGCCATCGGTGTGCGCGAGAGGATCTCGCAGGCCAGCGGGTTGGGCGCGGCGCGGCGGACTTCCGCTTCCAGCCGGTTGACCAGGCCAGCGGTGGCGAGGTCGGCGTCGGGCTCGGGCAGGAAGCCCGGATCGGCGGCCTCGGCAGCGCGCAATTCGGCCAAACGGGCCTCGATCGCCGGCCGCTGCGCGGCCTCCATGCGCAGGGCCAGCTCCTCATCGCGGACGGCGGCGATGCGATCGCCCAGAGCCAACATCGGCGCGGTCCACCACCAGTGCACCAGCAGGCCGTAGACCGCCAGCCCAGCGGCCAACAGAAGTGCCAGCGGCCGCCAGCGGGCGAGGCGTTCAGCGCGGCTCATCGGCCACTCCGGGAGCGAGCTGGGCCACCACGGTGAAGCTGTCGCGGCCACTGGTGGGGTCTTTCTGCACCATGCCGGCCAGCGCCGGTGCGCGCAGCAGCGGCGAGGCCTGCAGCAGCGGAATCACCTCGCCGGAGGCACGCGCCAGCCCGGAGAGGGTGACCCGGTCGCGCTCGATGCTGAGCCGGGTTAGGAACACATCGTCGGGCAAGCGCCGGCTCAGGTCCTCGAGCACCGTGAGCGTGGCCGGACGCTGCTGGCGCTGCGCCTCGAGGAAGCGCGAGGCCGCGGTGCTGGCGTCGAGCTCCGCACGCAGGGCGCGGGCGGCGCGAGCCTGCTCGAAGGCGGCATCGCGCTGGGCCTCCAGCGCGGCCAGCGCCTGCTCACGGTTGTTCAGGCTGAGCAGGCCGGTGGCCAGCAAGGCGCAGGCCGTGACCACGAGCACCACCGTCCGCACGCGGGCATCGTGCTGGCTGCGGGCACGCCGCAGGTGCAACGGCAGCAGGTTGCGGCGGCGGCCGGCGCGGTGGGCGGCATCGTCGATGTCGAGGCCGGAGAGCTGCCCGGCCAAGGGCCCGAGCACCGCCAGCGCGGCCTCCAGCCGGGCCCGCGGCAGCACGGCCAGTTCCACCTCGATCTGCCCGGCGGACGGATCGCGGCGCAGCACCTGGCCGGCCATCACCACCTGCTCGGCGTTGAACGGGGTCTGCCGCTCGATCTCGTGCTGCAGCACGGCCTCCAACCGTGCCTCGGCGGCCAGCGGCAGCACCAGATTGCGGCACAGGGCACTGCGGGCCGGCAGGCTGAGCCAGAGTTCGCCATCGACCTCGCCACCACGACGGCGCAGGCTGGCCAGCAACTCGGCGCTGGTCGCATCATCGAGCGGCAGGGTGCCGAGCGTTTGGCGCTGGGCACCGGCCTCCTCCTCGAGCCTCAGCCCGGTGTCCGAAACGCCCAGCCAAAGCCGGCGGACCGGCGGGAAACAGCGCTGTTGCCAGGCCGGCGGGAGCAGGGCGAGCAGGCCCTCGCCCCACTGCCGCAGGGCCCGCGGCAGTGGGCTGGCGGCCCAACGCAGGCGCAGGTTCGACAACGGCGAGGGGTCGAGCGGAACGGTGGCCATCAATCCTGGTGTCCGTGGCGCCACGACAGCGGTGTGTAGACCTGGCCGAGAAAGCCCCCGGCGCCAACCCGGACGGTGGCGTGGATCTCGGCGCCCGGCCCGTCGGCGCGGGTGGCGCGGCTGGAAATACTATACGTGCCGGTCCCGACGGTCGCGAGAACGAAACCGCCGGCCAGCACCGGCGGCGGCAGTCCCGGCTGCAAGGCCGAGCGCGCCGCCAGCAGCTCATCGGCGAAGGCCGGCGGCAGACCGAGGGCAAGCAGCAGGGGGCGTTCGGCGAAGGCCGGGTTGGGCTGCGGCAAGCCGGTGTGGACGGTGAGGTAGGGCCGCAGCGAACGGAACAGCACGGGATGCATGCCGAGCACCCGCTGCAATTCGGCGACCGTGCCGAAAGGCCGGTTGGCCGGCCCCCAAGGCAGTCCGGCCGCCCGGTATTCGCGGGCCTCGGCGCCACCGGCCAGGCCGATCAGGTCGTCCGGGTCGCGCCAATCGACGATCGCCGCTGCCAGCGCCGCGGCTTCCTCGGCTTCCGGCACGAACTCCTGCAAAAAACGGGCGATCAGCGTGAATTCGGCGATGTTGAGGTCGAGCTTGCCGCTTTCGTCGATGATCCGGACCTCGATGCGGATGCCCTCACCGCCGTCGAGCACCTGCACCCGGCCGTCCGGCACGGGGCGACGCCGCGGATCGGCCGCCAGCAGGCGGGCGGCGGCGGCCTCGATGCCGCCCTCGGCGGCCTGCTCCAGTTGCAGCCGCTGCTGCTGCGCGCTGGCCTGCAGGGCGGTGACATGGGCATCGAGGGCGAACCCGCCGACCACCCCGGCCAGTACCACCAGCAGGGCCATCACCACCAGCAGGGCAACACCGCGCTGGCGCCTCATGTTTCGTCCTCGCCGCGCGGGTCGCGCCGCATCGCCTCGGGCAGCAGGCCGACCAAGCCCGAAAGGCTGTGCCGCAAGGGCACCACCACGGTCGGGAATCGCCAGCGCGGCTCGGCGAAACCCGCCTCCAACCGGACCTGCAGGGGCAGTTCGCCCAGCCGCTCCCAGCGATCCCGCCAAGGCCCCGGCCGGCCGTCGGGATCGAAGCCACGGGCGCTGAAGCGCGCCTCGGCCAGACCCTCCAGCAGCAGTTCGGGCGGACGCATGGCGGGCAGCACGCCCTCGGGTGTGAGCATGCGGTACTCGAACAGCAGGGCCAGACCGTTGCTGCGGCGCTCCAGCCGGAACACCTGCACGTAGACCCCACCGCGGGCCAGGGTGCCCGGCATCAGGCCGACGAATTCGACGCGCTCCGGATCGAGCCGGAGCAGGCGGAGTTCATCGATGCCGGCGGCCGGGTCGATGGCCTGCGGCAGGGCATCGGCCAGATGGCGACGCAGCAGGCCCTGCACGCTGCGCAGTTGGTCGGTGTGGGAGGCCAGCCGTTCGGCCGAGGCGGTCGCGCGCATCGCCCCCTGCAGGATGCCGAAAGCCAGAGCCAGACCGGCCGCCATCAGCGCGCTGGCCAGCAGCAGCTCGACCAGACTGAAGCCGCGCGCGTTCATCCGGCCTCCGGCAAGGGGAAAGCGGCGCGCAGGGTGCGGGCCTGCAGGCGTTCGTCGGCCGCCCCACGGCCCCATTCGATGCGCAGCTCCAGGGCATGGACGACCGGCTCGACGATGCCGGTGAGGTCCGGGCCTTCGTCCCGAGCCGCCGGCGTGCCGAGCTCCGGCCAGGGCTCGGCCAGCGGCCGCACCTGCAGGGTCCAGCGGAACCGACCGCCGTCCAGTTCACCGCTTTGCACGCCCGGCCGCAGCCGCTCGATGCGACCGGCGTTGTCGAGCAGGTTGCGGGCGTGGGCGGTGGCCTCGTTGACCCGCTCGGCCCGGGCGGTGGCGCGCAGGCCGTTGGCGATCAAGCCGAGCAGCAAAACGGCGGCACCGGCCAGCAGGGCGAAGGCCACCAGCACTTCGAGCAGGGTGAAGCCGCGGGCCTGCCTCATGGCGCACCGGCCCCACGCTCGACGCGCACGGCACCGGTCAGCCAGGCCACGTCGATACGCCAGGCCGCCGCCTCGCGGCGCAGCACGATACGACCGCCGGTGCTGCTGCCGTCGGCGAAGAACAGGATCGCCGCCACCTCCGGCCCCGGCTGCGCCTCGCGGGCGACCGTGGCGGCCAGCGTGAGGCTCGAAGGCAATTCCCCGCGCCGGTGGGCTTCGCCCTCGATCGGGCCGCTGCGCCACTGCCGCGTCGCCGGATCGAGCGCAAAAGCCTGATGCTCGCCGGTGGCCAGGGCGCGGGCGCGGGTGGCCCGCAACTCGGCCGCCAGGCGTGCACTGGCCTCGCGCAGCTGCTGGCCCGGCAAGGCCGAGGCCACGGCCCCGCCGAGCAGGGCGAGAGCGGTCGCCATCAACGCGGCCACCAGCAGCAGCTCCAGCAGGCTGAAGCCGGCCGCTGGACGGGCGGGGAACGGGCGACGCACGACGGGCCTCGGCCTGCGGTGGTGTCAGGGCCGCAGGATGTCGGCGTCCACGCCCTCACCCCCCGGCCGGCCGTCGGCGCCGGTGCTCAGCAGCTCGAACTCGCCGTTGGCACCGGGCACGCGGAACTGCACCGGGCGTCCCCAGGGGTCGCGCAGGTCCTCGACCCGGCGCACGTAGGGGCCGAGCCAGCCGGGCGTGCCGGGGTTCTGCACCAGGTGCTCGAGCGTGGCCGGCCACTGCCCGGTGTCCATGCGGAACTGCTCGACCTTGGCGGCCAGCGATTCGAGCTGGGTGCCAGCAAGGCGGGCATTGGCGCGGTCGGCACCGCCGAAGATCTGGGTGGCGGCAAAGGTCATGATCGCGGCGATCAGGGCGACCACGATCAGGATCTCCATCAGGGTGAAACCGGCCTGGACGGCGCGGTCGGGGGCACGGGGCATCAGAGGACTCCTGCGGAACTGGTGAGCTGGTAGATCGGGACGAGCACGGCCAGGATGACGATGCCGACCAGCCCCGCCATCAGCAAGGTGACCAGCGGCACCAGGGCCGCCAGCGCACGCTCCAGGGCGCGCCGGGTTTCGGCGTCGAAGGTATCGGCCACCTTCAGCAGCATGCCGCCGAGTTCGCCGCTTTCCTCGCCGACCTGCACCATCTGCACGGCCAGCCGGGGAAAACGCTTGCTGCGGGCCAGCGCCGCGCCCAGACCCTGGCCGGCCTTGACCGCCTCGGTGGCGGATTCGACGGCGAGGCCCAGAACGCGGTTGCCGATCGACTGCCGGGCAATGCCCAGGGCGACGAGCAGGGGCACGCCGTTGCCCAGCAGGGTGCCGAGCGTGCGGGCCAGCCGGGCCGTCTCGAAACGCGCCATGAAATCGCCGAACCGCGGCCGGTCGAGCAGCCAGGCATCGAAGGCGGCACGCGGCTCCGGCTGCCGGAGGTGGCGCAGCAGCAACAGCAACAAAAACGTCCCCGCCACGAACAGGGGCAGGCCCCAGGCGCGCAGCAGGCGGCCAACGGCGAGCACGATCTCGGTGTACCAGGGCAACGCGACCTCGGCGCTGCGCAGCAGGTCGTCGAACTGCGGCACCACGAAGGCCAGCAACAGCACGCAGACCGCCGCCACCATCGCCAGCAGCAGCAGCGGGTAGACCAGCGCCGAGATCACCTGCGCCCGCAGCGCGGCCGAGCGTTCGAGGTGGTCGGCCAGCCGCGCCAGCGCCGGCTGCAGGCCGCCACCGGCCTCGCCGGCGCGCACCAGGCTCACGTACAGGCGCGGGAACAGGCCGTGCTGCTGCTCCAGCGCCGCCGACAGCGGCAGGCCGCCGCGCACCGTGTCGCGGATACGCTCGATGACCCGCCGGCCCTCGGCCCGCTCCGGCAGTTCGACCAGATGGCCGAGCGCGCGGTCGAGCGGCTGGCCGGCGCCGAGCAACGTGGCCAGCTGCTGGGTGAACTGCAGCACCGCCGCCTCGTCCAGGGGCTTGGCCCGGAACAGCGCGGCAAGGCCCGATTCCGCGCCACCGCCGGTGCCGTCGACCACCTCCACCGGCAGGTGGCCCTGCTCCTGCAGGCGCGCCACCACGTCCTCGGCGCGGGCGGCCTCCATGCTGCCGGCGAGGGTTTCGCCGGCGGCACTCAGGGCCTTGTAGCGGAACAGCGCCACGCGATCACGCCTCTTCCGTCACGCGCAGCACTTCCTCGATGGTGGTCAGGCCGGCCAGCGCCTTGACCAGGCCATCCTCGTGCATGGTGCGCATGCCGCGGGCGCGGGCCTCGCGTTCGATTTCGCCGCTGGTGGCGTGCTGCATGACGAGCTTGCGGATGGCGTCGTCGACCACGAGGAACTCCATGATCGTGGTGCGACCGAGGTAGCCGGTCGGCGTCAGCGTGGATGGCTTCGGACGGTACAGGTGGATCGTCCCTTCCGACTGCAGGCGGCGCAGGCCGAACTTCTCGATCTCCTCGGCACTCGCCTCGTAGCGCTCAGCGTGCGTCGGCTCGAGCTTCCGCACCAAGCGCTGGCCGAGGATGCCGTTGATCGTCGAGGTCAGCAGGTAGTCCTCCACACCCATGTCGAGCAGGCGGGTGATGCCGCCGGCCGCACTGTTGGTGTGCAGGGTGCTGAGCACGAGATGGCCGGTGAGCGCGGACTGGATGGCGATCTTCGCGGTCTCGAGGTCGCGCATCTCGCCGATCATGATGATGTCGGGGTCCTGGCGGACGATGCTGCGCAGCGCCGTCGCGAAGTCGAGGCCGATCTGCGCCTTGGCCTGGATCTGGTTGATGCCCTCGATCTGGTACTCGACCGGGTCTTCGACCGTGATGATCTTGACGTCGTCGGTGTTGAGCTTCGACAGTGCGGTGTAGAGCGTGGTGGTCTTGCCCGAGCCGGTGGGGCCGGTGACGAGAAGGATGCCGTGCGGCTGCTCGAGCACGCGCATGAACTGCGGCAGCAGCGCATCGGTGAAGCCGAGGCTGTGGAAGTCGAACACCACCGACTCACGATCAAGCAGGCGCATCACCACACTCTCGCCGTGCTGCGTCGGCACGGTGCTCACGCGCAGGTCGAGCTCCTTGCCCTGCACGCGCACCATGATGCGGCCGTCCTGCGGCAGGCGGCGCTCGGCGATGTTGAGCTTGGCCATGATCTTGATGCGCGAGATCACCGCCGCGGTCAGGGCGGCCGGTGGGCTCTCGGCGTCGATCAGCACGCCGTCGATGCGGTAGCGCACCTTCAGCCGGGTTTCGAAAGGCTCGATGTGGATGTCGGAGGCGCGGGTTTCGACCGCGCGCTGGATCAGCAGGTTCACGAGGCGGATCACCGGCGCTTCGGAGGCGAGGTCGCGCAGGTGCTCGACGTCGTCTTCCTCGCGCGACTCCTCGCCGACGTCCTCGATGATGCTCCCCAGCGCGCTGCGGCCCTGGCCGTAGTAGCGCTCGATGAGATCGGCAATCTCGGAGCGCAGGCCGATCGCCAGACGCACCTCGCGACCGGTGGCGAGCCGCACGGCATCGGCCAGGTAGGCGTCCTGCGGGTCGGCGCAGAGCACCGCCACCGAATGTTCGTCCTCGCCAACCGGACAGATGGCGTGGTGCTTCAGGAACTTCACCGACAGGCTGACGTTGGTCGGCGGCACCTCCGGGCAGTCCTTGGCCGCCATCAGCGGCAGGCCGAGCACTTCGCCCAACACCTCGGCCATGTCGCGCTCGGAGACCATGCCGAGCTTCACCAGCAGGCCGGGCAGGCCGCCGCCGGTTTCGACGCGCAGGCGTTCGGCGCGGGCGAGGTCGCTGTCCTTGAGCCGGCCACGGGCGAGCAGGGCGGCGGCGATGCGGACGTCGGACTCGGTGTCGGGGCCGCTTTCGGGAGGGGCGAGGGCGTCGGTGTCAGCCATCGTCCAAGCGTAGCAGGGGCGCATGGCGGTGGGTCGGTGGTGCCCGCCATCCTGCCCGCCTGCCCGCCTGCCCGCGCCTGCCCTCGCGCCCGCCATGCGGGGCCGTGGGTCCGGGCTGGCGCGGGACGCCTGCCCTTCGCGCCTGCCACGCCGGGCCGTGGGTCCGGGCTGGCGTGGGACGCCTGCCCTTCGCGCCTGCCACGCCGGGCCATGGGTCACCGCCGGCGACGGCTACGCGTCACGCTCCGCAGTCGCCGGACGGCGCACGTCCTGTGCGCCTCTGGGTGATCCCATGGCCCGCGGGCGCGGCGCATGATGCATATCTCACGGCCATCAGGCGTGGCGCGCTGTGGTGGTGCAGGGCGGGGAAGGCCCAGCACAGCGACTCTCCAGCCCGCCGCGCGCGTGGGGGCTGACGAACCCGGAGCGAGGCAGGACGCCGAGCGACGGCGCGTATGGAGCGGGACGCGGAATCCGCGCCGGCCGCGTCCGCAGACCCAGCGCAGGCAGGCGGGCTGGCATCTCGCACAGACCGTGACCCATGGCCCTGCGCGGCAGGCGTTGCGACTGGGCCCAGCGTGGCAGGCGCGCAAAAAACCCTCAGCCCACGAACACCCGCGCATTGCGGAACAGCCGCAGCCAGGGCGAAGCCTCGCCCCAGGCCGCCGGCGCCCAACTCAGTTGCACCGTGCGGAAGACCCGCTCCGGGTGCGGCATCATCAACGTCGCCCGGCCATCGCGTGAACTCAGGCCAGCGATGCCCTCCGGCGATCCGTTCGGATTGGCCGGGTAAGCCTGCGTGGCCTGCCCCTCGGCGTCGACATAACGCATCGCCACCGCGGCCAGTTCGCGGTGCGCATCCTCGGCGAACAGCGCCCTGCCCTCGCCGTGCGAAACGACGATGGGCAGGCGCGATCCGGCCATGCCGGCCAGCAGCAACGAGGGCGAGTCCTCGATGAGTACCTGCGCCACGCGCGCCTCGTACTGCTCGCTTTCGTTGCGCACGAAACGCGGCCAGTGTTCGGCGCCGGGCACGAGGTCCTTGAGCTGCGCCAGCATCTGGCAGCCGTTGCACACACCGAGGCTGAAGGTGTCGCCGCGCTCGAAAAACGCCGCGAACTGCTCGCGCAGGCGCTCGCGGGTGAGGATCGAGATGGCCCAGCCGCGGCCGGCGCCCAGCACATCGCCGTAGCTGAAGCCGCCGCAGGCGGCGAGGCCCTTGAAACCATCGAGCCGCACGCGGCCCTCGATGAGGTCGCTCATGTGCACGTCGACGGCGGTGAAACCGGCGCGGTCGAAGGCGGCCGCCATCTCGATCTGGCCGTTGACGCCCTGCTCGCGGAGGATGGCGACGCGGGGTCGCACGCCGGTGGCGATGTGGGGCGCGGCGGGGTCTTCGGCCGGATCGAAGCCGAGTTTCGGGACGATGCCCGGATCATCGAAGCGGCGACGCGCCTCGCGTTCGGCATCGGCGCAAGCCGGGTCGTCGCGACGCTGCTGCATGGCGTGGCTGGTGGTCCACCAGGCATCGAACAGCTCGGTCCACGACCATTCGGCGAGCAGCCTGCCCTCGTCGCTCACCCGCACACGCGGCGCAGCCACTGGACGGCCGATGCGCTGCGCGCATTCGGTGAGGTGATGACGCTCGACGAGGTCGGCGAAGGCGGCGCGATCCTCGACGGCCACCTGCACCACCGCGCCCAGTTCCTCGGCGAACAGACTACGGAAAGCGTCATCGCCCCAGCCGTCGAGCCGCAGTTCGAGTCCGGTATGGCCGGCGAAAGCCATCTCGCTCAAGCAGGCGAAAGCACCGCCGTCGCTGCGGTCGTGGTAGGCGAGCAGCAGGCCGGCCGTGCGCGCTTCGGCGATGAGCGCCACGAAATCGCGCAAACGCTGCGGATCGTCGAGGTCGGGCGGCGTGCCGCCGAACGCGTTGTAGCACTGCGCGAGAATCGAGCCACCGAGCCGTTTCTTGCCGGCGCCGAGGCCGATCAGCCAGAGCTCCGAATCGACACCACGCTTCAAGTCGGGCGTGAGCTGGCCGCGCACATCGGTGACCCGGGCGAAGGCGGTGACCACCAGCGACACCGGCGAGACCGCGGCCTGCGGGCCTTCCGGCGCGAGCCACTGCGCCTGCATCGAGAGCGAGTCCTTGCCGACCGGGATCGACAGTTCGAGCGCCGGACAGAGTTCAAGCCCCACGGCCTTGACCGCATCGAACAGGGCGGCGTCCTCGCCGGGGTGGCCGGCCGCGGCCATCCAGTTGGCCGAGAGCTTCACCTCCTCCAGTGCAGCGATCGGTGCGGCGATCAGGTTGGTGATGGCTTCACCCACCGCCATGCGCGCCGAGGCCGCAGCGTCGATCAGGGCCAGCGGCGTGCGTTCACCGATTGCCATCGCTTCGCCCGCAACACCCTGGAAATCGGTCAGCGTGATGGCGACATCGGCCACCGGCAATTGCCAGGGACCGACCATCGGGTCGCGGGCGGTGAGACCACCCACACTGCGATCGCCGATGGTGATGAGGAAGCTCTTGCTCGCCACCGTCGGGTGCGCGAGCACGCGCAGACCGGCCTCGCGCAGGTCGAGTGCCGCGGTGTCGAGCTTCGGCCAGCGCGTTGGCGTGTGGTGGCGGGTGTCGCGGAGCATCTTCGGCGGCTTGCCGAACAGTACGCTCATCGGCAGGTCGATCGGCCGCGAGCCGTCATCGGCTTCCAGCACCAGCCGCTCCTCGGCGGTCGCCACGCCGACCGCCGCAAAGGGGCAGCGTTCGCGCCGGCAAAGTGCGCTGAAGGCGGTCAGGTGCTCCGGTGCGATGCCCAGGACGTAGCGCTCCTGCGCCTCGTTGCACCAGAGCTGCATCGGCGACAGGGAAGCGTCGTCGCTCGGGATCTTCGCCATCTGGATGCGGCCGCCCAAGCCCGCGTCGTGCAGCAGCTCCGGGATGGCGTTCGACAGGCCACCGGCGCCGACGTCGTGGAAGGCGCGGATCGGATTGGCGTCGCCCAGCGCCACGCAGCGGTCGATGACCTCCTGCACACGGCGCTCCATCTCCGGGTTGTCGCGCTGCACCGAGGCGAAATCGAGGTCCTCGCTGCTCTGGCCGCTGCTGAGCGAACTGGCCGCACCGCCGCCCAGACCGATCAGCATCGCCGGGCCGCCGATCACGATGACGAGGTCGCCCTCGCGCAGGCCGAGCTTCTTCACCTGCCCGCGGTCGATGGCGCCAAGGCCGCCGGCCAGCATGATCGGCTTGTCGTAGGCGCGCACAAGACCCGGTGTTGCGGTCGGCAGCTCGAAACTGCGGAAGTAGCCGCACAGTGCCGGACGGCCGAATTCGTTGTTGAAGGCGGCCGCACCGAGCGGGCCATCGCGCATGATCTCGAAGGCACTCGCCATGCGCGGGTTGAGCGGGCGCGGCTGCTCCCAGGGCTGCGGTGCTCCGGGGATGCGCAGGTGCGACACGGTGAAACCGGTGAGGCCGGCTTTGGGCTTGCCGCCACGGCCGGTGGCGCCCTCGTCACGGATCTCGCCGCCGGCGCCGGTGGCGCTACCGGCGAAGGGTGCGATCGCCGTCGGGTGGTTGTGGGTCTCGACCTTGATGCAGAAAGCGCTGTCGGCAAGCGGTTCGACGCGGTACTCGCCGCTGTCGGCCTCGGGGCGGAAACGCCGGCCCGGATGGCCCTCGACCACGGCGGCATTGTCGGCGTAGGCGGTCAAGGTGAACTGCGGCGTGGCGGCGTGGGTCGCCTTGATCATCTGGAACAGCGAGTGGGTCTGCGCCTCGCCGTCGAGGGTCCAGCTCGCGTTGAAGATCTTGTGCCGGCAGTGCTCGGAGTTCGCCTGCGCGAACATCATCAGCTCGGCGTCGGTCGCCGGGCGGCCCAGCTGGGTGTAGGCGTCCTGCAGGTAGGCGATCTCGTCCTCCGAGAGTGCCAGTCCGAGGCGCGAATTCGCCGCGGCGAGGTCGGCCGGCGCGATGTGCTCGACCGCGCCCTTCGGCGGCAGGCGGAACAGGGCCGCCGCCTCGTCGAGCGAGGCCAGCAGCGACTGCGTCATCGGGTCGTGCAGCAGGCGCGAGAGGCGATGCGCGGTGTCGGCGTCGGCCGGCCAGTTCACCAGGTCGATGCGCAGACCGCGTTCGACCCGGGCCACCGCATGCCCGGCCCCTTGCAGGATTTCGACGGCCTTGCTGGCCCAGGGCGAGCGCGTGCCGAGCCGTGGCACCACGAAGCGGCTCACCGCACCCGGGGGCGTCGGCGTACTGGCGATGCAGCCTTCGAGGATGGCGCCGACGGCGCCGGCATCGACGCTGGCGCCGTCTTTCGGCTGCAGCAGGTAAATATGCTGGCTGCTCAACACCTCGAGCGTAGGATGGACAGTTCGGCATTCGGCCAGAAGACGCTGCAGGCGGAAAGCGGACAGGGCCGGCAGGCCCTCGAGCACGATCATGGAGCGGCGGCCTGCCGCTGCAGGGCCTCCAGCGCCTGCAACATGCGGGCCGGCTCCAGGTAGCCGCCGATGTGGACCCCGGCGGCGGTGTAGATGGCCGGTGTGCCACTGACCCCGACCTCGCGGCCGAGGGCGAATTCACGGGCCACCGGGTTTTCGCACTCGCGCACCGGCACCGGCTTGCCGGCCTTGGCATCGGTCATGGCCTGGCGCGGGTCGCGGGCGCACCACACCGCCTCGGCCTGCGCCCAGGCCTCCGAGCCTTCGCCGGCCCGCGGAAAGAACAGGTACTCCACGGCGATGCCGAGCGCGTTGTACTCGGCGATCTTCTGGTGGAACAGCCGGCAGTAGCCGCAGCTGATGTCGGTGAACACCGTCACCGTGTGTTTGGGGTTGCGCGGGGCGAAGACGATGCGCTCGGCCGTCGGGATGGTCCGCAGGCCCTCGACCCGGAGCCTGTCCATCGCCACCTCGGTGAGGTTGCGGCGGGTCTGGAAATCGATCAATGCACCATCGAACACGTAGCGGCCGTCGTTGCTGACATAGAGCACGCGGCCAGCGATGACCACTTCGGTGAAGCCGGCGATCGGGGCCGGACGCAGTTGCCGGATGCTCTGGCCCGGCAGGGCGGCGGCGATCGTGGCCCGCACGGCCGCTTCACCGGGTGCCGGGGCCGCGGCGGCCGGAGCAGGAGGCGTGGGCTGGGCGCAGGCGGCAAGGCCGGTGCCGAAAGCGAAGGCGAGCAGGAGGCGGCGGAGCATGGCTGGGGGCGGGTCGGCAGGCGGAGGCGCGGGCCGGTATTGAAGCACAAGCACCCCCCGGCAGTGCCGGCCGGCAAGGTCGTTCAGCCGCGCGGATGGTGGGCGGCGTGCAGGCGTTTCAGGCCCTCGCGGGCAAGGTGGGTGTAGATCTGGGTGGTGGACAGCGAGGCGTGGCCGAGCAGCATCTGCAACACACGCAGGTCGGCGCCGCGATTGAGCAGGTGGGTGGCGAAACTGTGGCGCAGGCCGTGCGGCGTGACCCGCGCCGGATCGATGCCGGCCCGCGCCGCCAGCGCCTTGAGCCGTGCCCAGAACTGCTGGCGGCTTGGTGCCTCGCCGTTGCCGGCCAGAAACAAGGCCGGCACCGCGCGACCACGGACCAAGGCCGGTCTTGCCTCGGCAAGGTAGCGTTCCAGCCAGTGCTGGGCCTCGGCACCGATCGGAACGAGGCGCTCCTTGCCGCCCTTGCCGCGCACCCGCACCACCCCCTGCCGCAGGTTCAAGGCGAGCGCCGGCAAGGCCACCAGTTCACTGACGCGCAGGCCGCTGGCGTAGAGCAGTTCCAGCATGGCGCGCTCGGCCAGACCCGCGGCCGTCGCCGGTTCCGGCGCCTGCAACAGGGCCTCGACCTCGGATTCGGTCAGCGCCTTGGGCAGGCTGCGCGGCAGGGCCGGGCGATCCAGCAGCGCGGTGGGGTCAGCGGCCACCCGGCCCTGGCGCAGGGCATCGGCGAAAAAAGCCCGCAAGGCCGCCAGCAGGCGGGCGGTGCTGCGTGGCGCGTAACCGGCACCGCTGCGTTCGGCGAGCAGGGCGAACAGGTCCTCGCGACCGACCGAACGCAAGGAGCCGGCGCGCCGGCCGGCACACCAGCGGGCGACCAGGGTGAGGTCGCTGCGGTAGGCCGCGAGGGTGGCACGGCTGGCCCCGGTCTCGGCCCAGAAGCGGCGCAGGAAGGCCTCGATCTCGGCGCGGTCCGGCTCGGCCGGCGCAGGCCAGGCGGCCACACGCTGGCGGCGTTCGGCGGCGGTGCGGGGCAGGCTCGGCATGCCGGCACTGTAGCCGCGCCGGCTATGCTTGCGCGATGGACAAAACCGCCCCCCCGGCCACGCCGGCCCACCTCGGCTGGCGTCTTGCCGCCCTGAGCTACGACCTGTTCCCGGTGATCGCGCTGGTGTTCGCCGCCAGTGCCCTGATGCTGCTTGTGCGTGGCGGCGAACCGGTGACACCGGAAAGTTTCGGTGCCTACCTCGAAATGGTCTGGCTGTGGGCGGTCTGCGGTGGTTATTTCGTGCTGAGCTGGCGCCGCGGCGGGCAGACCCTCGGGATGCGGCCCTGGCGTCTGCGGGTGGTCGATGCCGAAGGCCGCAGCCCGGGCTGGTGGGCGCTGTGCGGCCGTTACGCCGGTGCCACCCTGCCCGCCCTGGGCGCGCTCTACCTTGCTGCTCTGCTGCCTTGGAGCGACCGCCTGATGCCCTACTGGATCGCCAGCGCGGTGGCGGTGGCCGGGCCGCTGTGGTCGATCTTCGATCGCGAGTCGCGGGCGCTCTACGACTGCTGGTCGGGCACCCGCTTCGTGCGGCTCACACCCGTCGTCGCAGGCCCATGATCCCCACCGCCACCAGCACCAGCACCGGCAGCAGGTGGGCCAGCAGCATCGGCAAGGCGTAGGCCACGGCCAGGTTGCCCAGCATCGGCTGCACCAGCCGGGCCAGCAGGGCGAACACGATGCCGACCATCAGCCGCATGCCGAAACCGCCGCTGCGGCGCTGGCCGAAAGCGAAGGGCAGCGCGGCGAACACCAGCGCCAGCGTCGCCAAGGGATAGAACACCTGCGACCAGAAGGCGTCTTCGAGGGTTCCGGTCGCCACGGCATTGCGCCGCCCCTGTTCGATCTGCTCGCGCAGGGTGCTGGAGGGGAGCAGGTCGGGCCGCATCAGTCCGGCCTCAATCGCGCCGGGCTTGAGCGCGGTGTCCCAGCGCTGCACGGCTTCAGCCTCGATGCTGGCGCTGCGGCCGTGGAAGCGTGTGCGCCGCACCTCATGCAGTTCCCAGCCGCGACCGGCGCGGTATTCGGCCGAGCGGGCCTCCTGCAGCCAGAGCAGGCGGCCCAGCGGATCGAAGGCATAGACCCGGACATCGGCGAACACCAGTACCGTCTCGCCATCGACAACCCGACGCTGACCACCGCGGGCCTGGAACACCTCGTTGCCCTCGCGCGCCCAGAGCACGCCGCCGCCGGCCAAGGCCACCTCGCGCTGCATCGCTTCCAGCTTGATCGCCTGACCTTGGGTCTCGAAAGCCGGCACCAGCCATTCGCGCGCGGCCATCAGTGGCAGGCTGAGCAGGCCGACGAAAACCAGCACGATGCCGGCGATGCGCAGCGGCGAGAGGCCGGCAGCGCGAAGTGCGACCAGTTCGGAGCGGGCCGCGTGGCCGCCCACCGCCAGCACCGTGCCGATCACCGCCGCCATCGGGAAGTTCTCGTAGAGCCGGCGCGGCACCTGCAGCAGCAGCACCAGCAGGGCCTGGGCCAGACCGTAGTCGCCCTGGCCGAAGTCGTCGACCTGGTCGAGCAAGGCGCCGATCAGGGCAAACCCGGTGAGCACGCCCCAGGTCGCAGTGATGGCGAAGGCGCTGGAACGCAACAGCAGGCGGACGTGGGCGGGCGGCCAGCGGTTCATGCAGCACGTCCGAGGCTGGCCAAGCGGGGCTTGGGCATGCGCCCCTCGCGCCAGAGCAGCAAGGCGGCAAGGACAAACATGGGCAGGTGCAGCCACCACAGCCCGGCCCATTCCGGCACCTGGCCGGCACCGAGCCAGGCCTTGCCCAGCACCAGCAGGTTCATGCCGAAAACGTAGGCCAGCACGGCGACGATCAGCCGGCCGTAACGCGCCTGCCGGGGCGGCGAGTGCGCCAGCGGCAGGGCCAGCAGCAGCAGGGCCAGCGCGAACAGCGGCACGCCGAGGCGGTAATGGAACTCGGCACGGGCCCGCGGGGTGGCGTCGGCGGCCAGCAGGGTGAGGCTTGGCCGACCGGCCAGGGGATCGCGGGTGCTGGCTTCCGGGTCGGGCAGGCGCTGTTCGTTGAGCTCGAAACGCTGCAGGCGGAAATCCGCCTGCCCCGGCACGCCCTCGACGCGGAAGCCATCTCGCAGGCGCAGGTAGCGGCCGCCGCCGTCGACGAACATCTCGCCCTCGACCGCGGTGATGATATCGACCCGGCCCTCGCGTTCCATCTGCAGGAACAGGCGGCGGAAGTGCCGGCCATCGGCGCTGAGCTCACCGACGAAGACCACGCCCCGCCCTCCGGGTATTTCGACGAAACGCCCAGCATCAAGCCCGGTGACCAGGAAGCTGCGGTGGGCATCGTCGATGGCCTGTCGCGCCACCCGCTCGGCCAACGGACCGAGCCAGAGCGCGACCAGGGCGATCAGCAGCACCACCGGCAGACCCACCACCAGCAAGGGCGTCAGCAGCTGCCGGGGGCCCTGCCCGAGGGCGGCCAGCACCGCCATTTCGCTGTCGCGGTAGAGCCGGCCGATGGCCAGGATCAGACCAACGAACAGGGCGAGCGGCAGCACCAAGGGCAGGAACACCACGATCCGCAGGCCGAGCTGGGAGAACAGCAGGGGCGAGGGGATGCGGCCCCGGGCAACCTCCGAGAGCAGGTCGGCGAACACGCCGCCCAGGCTGACCAGCAGCAGCACCACGACACTGGCCACGATGCCGGCAGCCAGCTGTCGGACCAGGTAACGCTGCAGGGTGGTCAAGGCGGTCCTCGCAGGGGATCGATTACACTCGCAGCCCCTTCGGGCTGTACCGCCGCCAGGCAGATGGCGCGGGCCGGCCCGCTCAAGCCGCAAGGCGCTGCATTCTACGGAAATCTCCCGATGGCACTCGAATTCGACCTGAACCCCACCGCTGCCGCCCAGCTCGTCACCGACGCGATCGTGGTCGGCGTGTTCGCCGACGGCACGCTCTCGCCGACCGCGGCCGCCCTCGATGCCGCCAGCGGCGGCCGCCTCGCCGCCCTGCAGGCCCGCGGCGACCTGCCCGGCAAGGCCGGTCGCAGCACCCTGCTCACCGACCTGCCGGGCCTGGTGTCGCCGCGCGTGCTGGTGGTGGGCTTGGGCGATGCCGGCAAGTTCACCGCCGCCGCCTACCAGAAGGCCATCGGCGAAGCGCTGCGCGCCCTCAAGAACACGCCTGCCAAGGACGCGCTGCTGAGCTTGAGCGAGCTCGCCATCGAGGGCCGCGATGCCGGCTTCGCCATCGAGCAGGCCGTGGTCTGCGCCGACCACGCGGCCTACCGCTACACCGCCACCCGCAAGGCCAGCAACGGCGACAACCTCGCCCGGCTGTCGCTCAGCGGCGACGATGCCGCCGCCCTCGCCCGCGGTATCGCCATCGCCGCCGGCACCGAGCTGGCCCGCGAGCTCGGCCACCTGCCGCCGAACATCTGCAACCCGGCCTACCTCGCCGACACCGCCCGCACGATCGCCGCCGAGAACGCCGGCGTGCAGGTCGAGGTGCTCGAGGAAGCCGAGCTCGAGAAGCTCGGCATGGGCTCGCTGCTGGCCGTGGGCCGTGGCTCGCACAACCGCCCCAAGCTCATCGTGCTGAAGTGGAACGGTGGCGGTGAGGCCAAGCCGCACGTCCTCGTCGGCAAGGGCATCACCTTCGACACCGGCGGCATCAACCTCAAGGTGCAGGGCGGCATCGAGGAGATGAAATTCGACATGCTCGGCGCGGCCAGCGTGCTCGGCAGCTTCCTCACCGCCGCCAAGCTCAAGCTGCCGATCAACCTCATCGCCATCGCCGCCGCGGTCGAGAACATGCCGGATGGCAACGCCTACCGCCCCTCCGACGTGCTCACCGCGATGAACGGCAAGACCATCGAGGTCGGTAACACCGACGCCGAGGGCCGGCTGATCCTCTGCGATGCTCTGACCTACGCGCAGCGTTTCGAACCGAAGGCGCTGGTCGATGTCGCGACGCTGACGGGTGCGGTGATCATCGCGCTGGGCAAGCACGCCACCGGCCTGATGTCGCACCACGACGACCTCGCCGCCGAACTGCTGGCCGCCGGCGAGTACGCCCACGACCGCGCCTGGCGCCTGCCGATCTGGGACGACTACCAGAGCCAGCTCGATTCGATCTATGCCGACGTCTACAACATCGGCGGCAAGGCGGCCGGCTCGATCACCGCGGCCTGCTTCCTCGCGCGCTTCACCGAAGGCCAGCGCTGGGCGCACCTCGACATCGCCGGTTCCTCGTCGGACGAAGGCCGCAAGGGCATGGCCACCGGCCGCCCGGTCGGCCTGCTGACCCGCTGGCTGATCGATCAGGCCAAGGCTGCCTGAGCGTGATGCGCCCCGCCACCGTGCGGGGCGCCGTTCGATGAGCGCGCGCGCCGACTTCTACCTGATCGACAAGCCTCGCTTCCGCGAGCAGCCCCTGCTGCTGGTCTGCGAACTGGCCAAGAAGTGCCACGCGGCCGGCAAGCCGACACTGGTGCTGTGCGCCTCGGCGGCGCAGGCCGAGGAGCTCGATGACCTGCTCTGGAGTTTCGAGGAGGACAGCTTCATCGAGCACCAGATCGCCGGGCTCGACGAGGACGAAGCCGACGTGCCGGTGCTGCTGGTCCCGCCCGGCATCGAGGCTCCGATGCGGCCGCTGGTCATCAACCTGCGCGCCGAAACGGTGGCCGAAGGCTTCGAACGGGTGCTGGAGGTGGTGCCGCCAGAGCCGGAGGCGCGCGCCCCGCTGCGCGAGCGCTGGCGCCAGTACGAGGCGCGGGGCATCGAGCCCAAGAAACACGAGATGTAGTGTACTGCGCCGAAAATAATCAAACCTATTGCCCAGGCCGTCCGCCTCGGGTCACGCCGGAACTGGAAGCGCGCATTGTTCAGACGTCGCTGCAGGAGAAGCCGCGCGCGGTCTGCCGACGCGCAACCTGCGGACGCGACGGCTCAGAGCCTGAGAGTCTTTCGGATGTCGACCGCGACCACCTTCCCGCTGGTATGGCCGACGCCCTCACCGACAGCCATCACGGGTTGATCGCCGGCGCGGCTTTCGGGCGGGCACT